>Ga0209707_1000530_pt1 | contig 22846 bp, 22 predicted proteins | sample EN4Hudsemesocosm_FD_184630 | JGI IMG/M metagenome (GOLD analysis project Ga0209707, IMG submission 184630) | Methane-oxidizing microbial communities from mesocosms in the Hudson Canyon - EN4B Hudson Canyon (SPAdes) (version 2) | ecosystem: Environmental > Aquatic > Marine > Cold seeps | place... | reverse complement strand
TGAAACAATACACATCAAGGAGAATATTAAAATGAAAAAAATCATTTTAGGAACATTAATCGTAAGTGCATCTATGTTAACTTTAAATGCTGCAAACTATGCTGCATGTGCAGGGTGTCATGGTGCTAAAGGTGAAAAGAAAGCATTAGGTAAATCTGCAGTTATCAAGGGTTGGCCAGTTGAAAAAACTGTTGCTGCTATGAAGGGTTATAAAGATGGTTCATACGGTGGTCCTATGAAAGGTGTTATGAAAGGTCAAGCAACTAGACTTTCTGACGCTGATATCCAGGCTTTAGCTGAGCAAATTTCAAAATTTTAATAAACTATTAAAAAAATAAAAAAGGGGGAGAAGTTTTACTTTTCCCCCTTTTTTAATGCCAAAAAATAAAATTAAATCCTCCAATTTCACACCCTTAGAATCAACTGACTTTAAATAACTCTTTTAATAAATTATGTTATTATATCTTTCAATACGGGAGAGAACGTCAATGGTAAAAAATGTATCTAAGTTAAAAAATATAAAGATTTTATATGTTGAAGATGAAAAAGCACTTAGAGAAATAACACTTAATATACTTGAAGGTTTTACCAAACATCAGTATGTTGCCACAAATGGACTAGAGGGTTTAGCACTTTTTAAACAATACCAAGCTGAAATTGATTTAATTATAACAGATGTTAATATGCCTGAAATGAATGGTTTAGATATGATTACCCAAATAAAAAAAATCAATCCCAATATCCCAATTATCGTTGCAACGGCTTTTTCAAACACAGAATATTTACTAAAAGCCATTAATATTGGTGTTGACAAATATGTACTTAAACCCGTTGACATGAAAAAACTACTGCAGATTATGAACCAGTCACTTTTATATCATGAACTGAAAGATTTATACTCAGATAAACTCACCTCCCTTCCAAACAGAAATCGCTTAAAAAAGGATTTAGAGTTTTCTAAACACACAATAATGGCATTGGTAGATATTGACAAATTTTCCACTATTAATGACCTATATGGAGAGTCAATAGGAAATAAAACTTTATACAATTTTTCTCTTTTTTTAAAACAACATTTTTCAAAAGAGCAATTTAAGTTATACCGTGTAGAAGCAGATAAGTTTGCAATTGTTCTTAAAGACGATAAAATTGATCTGAAAAACTTTTATGATACATGTAAAAATTTTGCCGATGATGTAGAAAAAAATGCCATAGTTATTGAAGATAATGAAATTGACATTAATGTAACCATTGGTATTGCACAAGAAGATGGAATTTTGGTTTATGATTATGTGCAAAGAGTGGTTAATTATGCCAGAAAAAAACTCGAACAAATCTTGATTTATGATGACTCCTACAATATTCAAAAATCTTTTGAAGAGAATATCAAATGGGTAAAACAAGTAAAAACAGGCCTAAAGCAGAAACGTTTTAAGGCTTATTTTCAACCAATAATGAATATTCAAAGCAAAGAAATATACAAATATGAGGCTCTAATTCGTTATATAGATGATAAAGGTGAGCCAATAGCACCTCTTCATTTTTTAGAAATTGCCAGAAAAGCTAAACTCTATCCAAAAGTTATCAAAATAATGATAAATGAAGCCATAAACTTAATTAAGTCAAAAGATAAGAGAGTCGCTGTTAATATTTCATTTGATGATATAAGCAGTTCAAAAACAACTTCTTATGTTTACAATATTTTAGAGAAGAATAAAGATGTTACCCACAAACTAGAGTTTGAAATACTTGAAAGTGAAGAAATTCAAGATTTTGAAGCAGTTACTAAATTTATCAAAAATGTGAAACTCTTTGGATGTCAAGTAGGTGTTGATGATTTTGGTGCAGGATATTCAAATTTTAATATGTTAACACACTTGGATATCGATTTTGTTAAGATAGATGGTTCCTTAATCATGCAAATTGATAAAGAAAAAAATCAAGAAATCATAGTCTCAACTATTTCAAACTTCTCAAAACAATTTGGGTTTAAAACTGTTGCAGAATTTGTAACCAGTGAAACCATTTTTAATAAAATAAAGGAGCTGGGAATCGATTATGCCCAAGGGTATTATTTGGGAAAACCAATAGATATTACTGAGGTATAATATCTACAGCTTGTGCTTGTTTTTCAAGCCAATTAGTGGTAATCTCTTCTTTATCAAACAATTCATTTTTAATTCTTGCAATATTAGCAACTGCAACCAATTGTTTAGAAGCCTCTTCTAAATCATCATTTATAATCAAATAATCATACTTATGAAATGATCTGATTTCAACCTGAGAATTTAAAAGGCGTTTTTCAATTATATCATTAGAATCTGTTTTTCTTCCATATAATCTATCTTCAAGAATTTTTAAAGAAGGAGTAGTAACAAAAACAGAAGTAACAACACTGTTAAGCTTCTCTCTAACAATATCATGACCTTGCACATCAATGTCAAATATCACCAGTTTAGATGCTTCTAGAGCAGTTAAAATAGGTTTGATAGATGTTCCATAATAATTGCCATGTACTTCAGCCCACTCTAGAAAATTGTCATTTTTAATGTCTTGCAGAAACTCTTCTTTTGTCACATAGAAGTAATCCTTACCATGAACTTCACCTTCTCTTTTTTCTCTGGTCGTGGTAGAGATAGAAAAGCAGTAGTCATCAACATTTTTATATACTTCACGTAATAAAGTGGATTTACCGCAGCCGCTTGGTCCTGATATAATTAATATTGCACCTTTAGTTTCACTAATCAACTGGTTTTTCCTTAAGTTTTAATTGAATATCTATAATTTCACCCGCAATGAGTGAATCTATAATATTTTGGTCTAACTTTGTTAATAATGGCTTCAAATCAGCCATATTATGGTTATTCAAAAGAAGTTTAATGGGTTCATTAACATTTACTTCAAATTCGTAATCTTTAACATCATCAATGGCTTTATCAATAATATCTGATAAATCCAACCAATCTTCTTCTTCAAGTTCTTGAACTTCATTTTGAATATCATTAGTGTGCAACATATCTTGAATTTTATTCAGCTCTTTATTATCAAGAATACCACCATCTTTTAAAGAAGCTACTGTAATAATACTTTCATCTGATTCATCATCAATATCAAGTGCTATATCATCAGCTAGAGATTCAACATAATCTACAACTTCTTTAGTTGCACTTTCACTTTCACTTTTATTATGTGTCAGCTCTTCTTTTTCTTCATCTTTAATAATTTGCATTTGTTCTTGTATTATCTCTTGCAATTGATTGGGTAAAAAAGGCCGTGGGATTAAAAAATCTCTTGCTTTTTCAAAAGGTAGTTCTTCGTTAGAAACAGCACCTAATTTTTGAGAGAACTGTTTAATGATATTAAATCGATTGTCTACAAACTCTTTATCAATGATAATGATATGATAATGCTCTTGCACTTCGTTATCATTTCTTTTCTCAAATTCTAAACCCAGTTTTTTACAAACTAGGTCAAATATTTGAATAACAATAGGAGTATTACTTATTAACAATAACTTCATTTTAACTCCTGCAGTTTTTGGTCAACTAATTTATAAACCTTATCGCAATTATATGCAATTTCTTCTTCATGTGTCACCAAAATCAATCCTGCGTCATTTTCTTCTATGTAATCAAACAAAGTATTAATCACTTCACTTGCTGTCTCTTTGTCTAAGTTTCCAGTAGGTTCGTCTGCAAATATAATTCTCGGTTTTTTTGTCAAAATCCGAGCAATTGACAGTCTTTGTTGTTGTCCACCACTTAGCTCACCAACACCTTGGTTCATTACATGTTTTATATTTAAATCATCCAGCAAACTCTCATTTACTTCTTCTTCCCCCAATAAGGAAGCAATTTGAAGATTTTCATTTGCGCTAAAACCTCTAAATAAATAGTGTGCTTGAAATATTATACCAAAATCTTTTCTTCTTATGTTTAAAAGTTTATTATCTTTTAGGCTATACAAGTCTTGTTTATTATATTGAACCTTTCCAGTTTTAGGTTTTAAAAGAGAAGATAATATATTTAAGAGCGTTGATTTTCCACTACCACTTATACCAATGATTGCAATAGATTGCTTTTGGGACAAACTTAAAGAAATGTCATTAAAAAGGGGATAGTCAAAATCATGGGAGATGTTTTTTGCTTCTAAAAGCAAGGGGGTGAGTACTGAATGATTTAAGTTGTTTAGCTCAGAACTAGTATTCATTCAGTACTCTTTTAATAATTTGTTATTTACTCATTTGAGCTGCAACTTCAGCAGCAAAATCTTCTTCTTTTTTCTCAATACCTTCACCAAGTTCATATCTGATGTACTCAGTAATTTGAATTGAAGCATCAACATCAGCAATTGCTTGTTCAACAGTCTTTTTGTCGTCCATTACATATGCTTGACTTAATAATGCTAATCTACCATCTAATTGAGTGTTATCAGTGATATATCTCTCAATTTTTCCAGCAGTAATTCTATCCCAAATTTTCTCTGGTTTACCTTGTTCTTTTAATTCAGCTTCAAATTTAGCTTTAGCGTTTGCTAATGCATCTTCTGTTAACTGAGATTTTGAAACAAAGTCAGGAATATTTTTAAGTGGTTTTTTTAATCGAACTAATTCATCATTATCCGCTTCAATTTCTGCAACGATTGCTCTGTTTTCAGATTCAACAAATGCTGGATCTAAATCTGTGTAAGCAATTACAGATGGTTTCATTGCAGATGCGTGCATTGCAATACTTTTTAATAAAGCAGCAGTTTTATCTTTAGCAGCCTCATCACAAGTTGCAGCTAATAAAACTCCAACTCTACCATTTGTATGTACATATGCATTAGTAACATCAGCTTTAACTGAACTTACTTTTCTAGCAACTAAGTTTTCACCAATAGTAGCAATTTTACCATTTAAAAATTCAACAAATCCAATATCATTGATTGTTGAAGCAGCAAGTGCATCAGCATCAGTGATATTGTTAGTTTGTGCATGTTGTACAATTTCTTGTGTTAAGTTAAGAAAATTTTCATTTTTAGCAACAAAGTCAGTTTGAGCATTAAGCTCTAACATTGTAGCTTGAGAGTTATTTTCACTAACAGTTACAGCAATTACACCTTCAGCAGCAACATTTCCAGCTTTTTTAGCAGCTTTACCAAGTCCAGCTTCTCTTAAAGCTTGTACGGCTTTATCTAAATCACCTTCAGTTTCATTAAGTGCATTTTTACAATCAAGCATACCTGCACCGGTCATTCCTCTAAGTTCTTTAATTAATTTTGGTGTAGCACCTGCCATAATTATGCTTCCTCAGTTGCAGCTGGTGCTTCTTTTTCACCTTCAGCTACAGCTTCAGCAACAACTTCAGCTACTTCTTCATCACTTGCTTCAACAACTTCTTCTTCAGTTCCACCATTAGCTTCTGCTAATGCTGCTTTACCTTCGTTCATAGCTGCTGCCATTTCGTTACAAAATAATTGAATTGATCTAATAGCATCATCATTACCTGGAATTGGTAAATCAACTACATCAGGGTCACAGTTAGTATCTAAAGGAGCTACAACAGTAATTCCAAGTCTTCTAGCTTCTGCGATTGCAATTTTTTCTTTAACAGCATCAATAACAAACATCATGTCAGGGATTTTGTTCATTTCTTTAATTCCACCAAGGTATAATTCTAACTTAGTTTCTTTTCTTGTAAGCATTAAAGCTTCTTTTTTAGTAAGTAAGTCTAGTTGACCTTCTTCTCTCATCTTTTTAATAATTTCTAATTTTCTAATTGATCTTTTAATTGTACCGTAGTTTGTTAACATACCACCTAACCATCTATGGTTAACGTAAGGCATACCACAATCAATTGCTGCTTTTTTAATAGCTTCACTTGCTTGCTTTTTAGTTCCAACAAACATCATTGTTTGTCCTTCAGCTGCTGCATCTCTTACTACGTTGTATGTATATCTAAAATATCTAAGAGTTTTTTGTAAATCTACGATATAAATATTCTTTCTTACACCAAAAATAAACTTTTTCATTTTTGGATTCCATCTTCTTGTTTGGTGTCCGAAGTGTACACCACATTCTAATAAATCTTTCATTGTAACCATGTTGTTTCCTTGTTTTTGTTTTAGGGTTTAGCCTCTGTGTCCCTTAATGCAATTGCACAACCCATACCAGGATTGACACATGTGAGGTTTCTATTATGAAAATAGAGACGTGATTTTATCTAAGTTAAGTTTAATGTTAGGTTAAGCCAAGAACCTACTCATCATTCATGAAAAGAGTAAGTGATTGTTGGCTTTATGTTAGGCGTTTAGAGAGCGTTCTACTCTTCTTTTTTCATCACCGATAAAATCGGTATTAATTATCTCATCTCGTATGGTAATTTCATCTTTGCCATGAAACTTTTTATCCGCATCTTTAACAATTTTTTTGGCTATGTCTTTTGATTGCTCAGCTACCACATTTGTTTGCCTGGCTGTTTCTGCATTGGCTTGAGTATTTTTGTCCAATATTGAAATGGCATCATTAATTTGTATGATACCTTGCTCTTGCTCTTTACTTGAGGTTGTAACATTTTCAAGCAAACTCATGGTAGATTTGATATTTTCATTTAATTTACTGTAACCCGTTATCATTTTATTGGCAATTTGTTTACCTTCATCTGCTTTGGAGTTTGCATTTTCAACCAAGGCTTTTATTTCTCGTGCAGCTTCTGCACTTCTACTTGCAAGATTTCGAACTTCTTGGGCAACCACTGCAAATCCTTTTCCAGCTTCACCAGCAGTTGCCGCTTCAACGGCTGCATTTAATGATAAAATATTGGTTTGAAAAGCAATTTGATCGATGACAGTAATAGCATCAGCTATTGAAGAGGTTTGTTCATTAATTTCTTCCATTGATTCTGTTGTCTGATTAGCATACTCTTCACCTTGAGTTGCACTTTTCGTCAGCTCATTGGCATATTCAGACATTTGCACGGTATTTTGATTACTGCGACTCATACTAGCTGTGATTTCTTCAAGTGCTGCAGCTGTTTCTTCTAATGATACTGCTTGTTCGTTTGCAGCTTGTGTTATATCTGATACATTTTTTGTTAATACACTTGAACCTTGTTGTAATATCATTCCATTTCTATAATTTACTCGACTTAACTGGGAAAGTGACATTCCTAGAGTATTTATTCCTTTAGCAAGCTCCACTATATCTTCTTGCATTCCATCAAGACTTATACTTGGTCGATAATCTCCCGAAGCATAAGAAGACAATGTAACTAACATATCTTGTATAAATTCATCTTTACTCTGCGCAACTGCGATTACCCCTAAAGCCATGTTTATTTCTTTCGAAACTGTTACAAAGTCGCCATGAAGTCCAGAAGGAAACATTCGTCTGCTACTGTTTCCCTTTGCTATCTCTTTTAAAGAGGAAGAAGTATCTCTGTTGAAAGCCTCTACTTGGTCAAGTAGATTATTAAGATTCCATGAAATTTTTCCCAAATAATTTGATTTATTGATATCAGTCACTCTATGATATAAACTTCCATTAGAGACTTTTTCTAAAACATCATTTGTTTTTTGCAACTCTTTTCTATATTCTTCCATTAAAATCCATGAAATTAGAAATGTTCCAAAAGTTGCCATTAATGAAACACTGATTAATATCATAGAATATGAGCTCTCTAAAAAAGTCGCAACAACGGCTATTAAAGAAATCAGAAAAGTACCGAATATATACAATTTAATTTTAGTAAAAACATTCATATTAAATTCCTTGTAATGATATAACTAACTCATCATATGTCACATCGTTTGAATCAAGAAAGTCAAATAAAAACTTACCTGAAGCTTCCATTCCCCCTCTTTGTTCTAACTCAATCATCTTTTTATATATTGGAGTAATGGTATCTATTCCACTTTGTTGTGGTTTCCTTCGTACAGAGGTATACCCCAAGACATTTCCCTTTTCATCATAGTCAGCTGTAATATTTGCAAATACCCAATAATACCCACCATCTTTTTTTAGGTTTTTAACAAACCCAAAAAATTCTTTTCCACTACTGATTAAATCCCAGGCTAATTTAAATGCCACTTGGGGAACATCTGGGTGACGAATGATATTATGGTTTTTGCCAATTAGTTCTTTCTCCTCATAACCAGCCATTGTCATGAAAATTTCATTACAATAAGTGATGATACCTTTTGCATCTGTTTTTGAAACAATAAAATCATTTTCAGCCATTTTAGTTTCAACTTTTGTTGGGTTAATATGTGGTTTTTTCATTTATAAGCCTTATTACTTAATCTTGACATAATTAAATTTATTAATTATTTTTTGTTATTATAATCTTATCTTAGTTTGTAAATAAAGTCAATTATTATTTCCCAAAAGTAATTTTAAGCTTTCATCCCTTGTTGTAAACCTTCATAAGTGTATATTAAATTTTTAGATGATTTTGGATAATATGGTGCAAATTATATAAGGTATATATTTATAATGAATGAAAAAATTGTTGAACTAAAAAAAGAGATATCTAAAGCTGTTATTGGGCAAGACTCAATGATAGATGCACTGCTAATTGGCCTTTTAACTTCGGGACATATTTTATTAGAGGGAGTTCCTGGACTTGCTAAAACAACCACAGTTAAAGCCCTTGCAAACAGCCTTGACTTAGATTTTAAAAGAGTGCAGTTCACTCCTGATTTGTTGCCCAGTGATATCATTGGTGCACAAATATATAACATGAAAACAGCCGATTTTTCCATCAAAAAGGGTCCTGTTTTTACAAATTTATTATTGGCAGATGAAATCAACAGAGCTCCTGCTAAAGTACAGTCTGCTTTGCTTGAAGTAATGCAAGAAAGACAAGTGACTATTGCAGAACACAGTTTTAAAATAGAAAAACCTTTTTTAGTTCTTGCTACTCAAAATCCCATCGAACAAGAAGGTGCATACTTGCTACCTGAAGCCCAGTTAGACAGGTTTATGTTTAAAATTGTGGTGGGGTATAACAGCAAAGAAGAAGAGTATGAGATAGCCTCCAAGGTTGCTGCAGATGCATTTGAAACAGTTAATGCTGTTTTAAATATGCAAGAGCTTTCCCTACTTCAAGAAGAAGTGAAAAAAGTCCACATGGATAAACAACTAGAAGAGTATATAGTGGATATTATCTTTGCAAGCAGAAACCCACTGGAATATGGCCTTGAAGAGATTGCGGATTATATTCAATTTGGAGCAAGCCCAAGAGCAACTATTGATATGTTTAAAGCGGTGAAAGCGAAAGCATTTTTAAGGGGAAAAGATCATGTAAGCCCTGTTGACATTGCCTTAGTTATTAAAGATGTTTTAAGACACAGAATTATTTTGTCATATGAAGCAGAAGCTATGAATATCACAACAGATGATATAATATCTAAAATCATTAAGCAGATTCCTATTCCCTAATATGATAAAAACATCAAACACGATTTTAAAAAAAATTCTTATAAAAACAAAACGTGCCGTTTTTAGTGAAATTGTCGGAAATAATATCTCCTCATTAAAAGGTGAAGGGTACGATTTTTCTGAATTAAAAGAGTATGAATATGGGGAAGATGTAAAAAATATTGATTGGATGATCAGTGCAAAAATGCAAAAGCCCTACTCTAAGGTTTTCCATGCACAAAAAGAATTAAATATCTCCATAGTTTCAATTTATGGGGGATCGGTACATTTTGGGACACAAAAATTAAAACAAGAAGTAATGACTGAGGTTGCAACTATTTTGGCCTACTCTTGCGTCAAACAAGGAGACCCTTTTGAAAGTTATATTGTAAATGAAGAAGTCACTTTAAGTAGTAAAAAAACAAAAACTATTTTTGGTGTATATTCTATGGCGCAAAAACTCCTTTCTTATAATAGTTTAAACAAAAAAACAATCTACAATAAGATCACTAATGACTTGTACAAAAAAATCACCAAACGTTCTCTTATTTTTTTAATTGGGGACTTTTTTGATACCTCTAGTTTAGACTTAAAACTGTTAAATAAAAAACATGAAGTTGCTGTAATAATAATCAGAGACCATTTTGAGGAAGAGCCGAAACAATTGGGTAATGTAAACCTAATTGACCCAAGTAGCAGCACAAAATTTGAGGGCAGTTTAAATAACAGTGTTATTAAAAACTACATGGCAAAAATTAAACACAACGATCATTTACTCTTTTCCAAGCTTCAACAAAATGGAATAAAGTTTACTAAAATCTATACCAATGAAGATCCAATTAGCAAAATTGCAGGACTAATTAATCGATGAATGAATTAAATATAAATGATATTAAACCTTTAGTTGATGTGAGTGAATACTCATTGTATTTTCTTATAACAATTATTACTGTGCTTTTAATTTTACTGGTATTTATAATTTTGTTTCTGATAAAAAAAATTAAACACAAAAAAGTAAACTATCGCAAGATTTATATTCAAAAATTAAAAGACATAGATTTGGAACAAAGTAAAGATGCCGCTTATACTATGACAAAATATTTAAACATGATTGAGGTAAAAGAGCAATACTTGCAAACTAAAAAAGATTTGCTGAGTTCTTTAACTCAATATAAATATAAAAAACAAACCGAGCAATTTGATGAGAAAACAAAAAAATTATATCAGCAGCTTTTGGATGTATTGTGAATAATATGAATTTTGAATACCCTTATTTATTGTTACTTATCGTTCCTTTTATTTTATGTGAATTTTTATGCAAAGAAAAAAATTCGACCTACTATATTCCCCATCTTGATATTTTTAAGCAAAGTACAAAAAACAGTCAAGTTTTTCAAAAAATACTTAAATGGCTTATTATAATTCCAGCAGTCATTGCATTGAGTTCGCCTTTTCTTAAGTTACAAACACTTAATGTAAAAAAAGATGGATTGGATATTGTTTTAAGTTTAGATACCAGTGGTTCCATGAGACAATATGGCTTTAATGAAAAAAACATAGAACAAAACAGGTGGCAAGTAGTAAGTACACTGGTTCAAGAGTTTATTCCAAAAAGAGTTAATGATAACATCGCTATTGTAGTATTTGGTTCCTCAGTTATGACAGCATCCCCACTTAGTTTTGACAAAAAAGCCCAAAAAAATATCATAAAATACTTGGGTATTGGAGTTGCGGGTGAAAAAACAGCCTTAATAGATTCCATTGCAGCATCTGTGAATATTCTAAAAAACAGTAAATCCAAGTCAAAAGTCGTAATTGTATTAACAGATGGAGAAGACAGTGCTAGTACTATTCCCCTTCAAGTTGTTCAAAAACTCATAAAAAAACATGATATAAAAATATATGCCATAGGAATAGCTGAATCAAACAGACGTATGTTACAAGAACTTGCAAAAATTAACGGAGGTAAGGCTTTTTTTGCAACTTCAAAAGATAAACTGGAAGATATTTACCTAGAAATTGATAAACTAGAGACTTCAAAAATAGAACAAAATAAAATCATTATGAAAGAGTACTATTTTATGTACTTTTTATATCTTAGTATCGCAGCGCTTATTTTATATATATTCTTGAAAAATAAGAATGGCAATTAGCTATTAGTGATAATGGCAGTAATAAATACAACAAACTATTAACGGGAATTATAATGGCAAAAAAGAGACATAACAAACGACATCAACAAAAAAATATACAAACGAATGAAGAAAACAGTGAAATAAAATATCATGAAGAATTACACAATAAAATTGAATTAACATTAAAAGATGAATCAAATGACAAACCAGATGATACGTCAGAAGCAAATACAGAAGAAATTATAACAACAAATTCAATTGATAGTGTATCTAGCAAAAAAACGCAAGAAAACAATGAACATATCATACCAACAAGTTCAAGAAAAGATGTGGAAGTAGATAAAATATTTCAACTCTTACAAGATGCTAAAAACGAACTCAAAAACAAAAATCATTTTAAAAAAGAGAGACAAGATAGAATTGAAAAAATCATCAATGATATTCCTCCTGAATCATTAAGCAAATTATCACAAGAAGCCATTCCAGATGAGACACATGACGTACCAGAAGAAGATGAAGTTATAACTCCCATTCACACAGTAGAAAAAAATGAAACTGAAGAAAAGCATACGGCAGAAACAATATCACATGAAAAATATACGAGTAATAAAAGCTCACATCTTATAAGTTATTTGTTGTCTGCTATTGTATTAATATTGGGATTTTTGCTTTTCGATATCACTCAGAATAAACAATCAAATACTCAAACTCAAAATAATTTTACTTTTGAAGACTTAGAAAAAAACATACAAGAACAGTATGTCAATAGAGAACAGATGTTAAAAATTCAAGCTCAAACAAAGGAGTTAATGAGTAAGTCTAAATTGCTCATTGAAAAAAATCAACTTCAAAATGCTGAGATTAGCCGATTAACACTTGAAGTACAAAAGAGTGCAATTCCTGAAAAAGAAGTCTCTAATAACAGAAATTTGTTAAAAGAAAATATCTTATTAAAAAAAGAACAAAGCATCTACAGTAATAAACTTATTGCATTAAAACTAAAAAACAAAGAGCAAACCGAAAAAACTGCTCTTATCGAAGAAGAACTAAAAAGTCTTCAAGTTCAGAATCAAGCCAAAAAAGTTCTTTCAAATAAATCTACAAATACAATAACTCTAAATGAAAACCAAAAGAAAATTAATAGCAGTAAATATCAACAAGTACTGGATAAAGAAGTATTTCCTGCAACAATTTCTACTTCAAAGAACTATACTATCCTTAAATGTTATGATTTAAAACCAGGTGAATTTTACTTAAGTGCTAAGTGTAAAAAAGACATTGAACAATTTGTAAGTAAAAACAGCAATGCTTTAAGATTTGAAGTTATTGGAGTAGTTGATAATACTGATTTTACATCTGTTTATAAACATAAAGTTGATACAAAAGAGGCCTTGGAGTTAAGAAAGTATACGGCGATGGGACTTGCAAGATATCGTGTTCTGGAGACAAGTTGGTTTTTAAATGAACAACAAAAAAACATCACTCTAACTCCCGTAAACTACACACTTACTTCTAAAAAAAGCAATCGTGGTTCAATTGTGAGAGCCTACTATAAATAGCCAGTAAACAGGTTATTTATAGTTTTCTAAGGCCTTAAGAACAATATCTTTGTCATTCAGAGGGAACTTTTTATCGTATATGGTTTGATACTCTTCATCCCCTTTTCCAAGGATTAAAATTACAGAGTTTTTATTGGCTAAATTCAATGCTTTATTTATGGCTGTTTTTCTATTCACATCAACTTCAACATTTTCATGACTGGGGATACCAGATAAAATATCTTGTATAATTAAATCTGGGTCTTCAAATCTCGGATTATCCGAAGTTACAATGATGTGTTTCGCATAATGAAAAGCCACTCGTCCCATTAAGGATCGTTTTTCTTTATCTCTATCTCCACCTGCTCCAAATACAACAATAATATCTTTAGAGGGATAACTTTTAAGGACTTCTTTCATACCATCTGGAGTATGTGCAAAATCTACAACAATAAATGGGTCCATACTAATGGTTTCCATTCGACCACTCACCCCTGCAAAGTTTTCAAGGGCATCACAAATATTTTGTAATGGTTCTTTTGTTAAAATGTGAACAGAAGAAATTGCAGCAGTTAAGTTATATATGTTAAACAGACCCGTAACTGCTGTATTGTATGTTACTGTTTGTTCAAAGTGTTGTAAGGCTACTTGCATACCATCTTTAAAACTGTATGCTTGAACTTTATAGGTTGAAGGTTCATCCAAAGAGTATGCAAATCCATTTTTAATATTGTATTTTGCATTTTTTTCATCTTTGTTAATTAGTTTTACACTATCATCTTGGAAAAATGAGTTTTTAACATCAATATACTCTTCTATGGTATGATGATAATCTAAGTGGTCTCTTGTGATATTAGTCAGTACTTTTAAAGAAAATTCTAAACCTTCAACTCTTTTTTGAACCATGGCATGGGAGCTAACTTCCATGACAAAATATTCACAGCCACTTTTTTGTGCTTGTATTATATGTTCAAAGTTAGCCAATTGTACAGGAGTTGTTAATGAGTATTCTTCAACTCTCTCATCATTAATGAAAAAACCTCTTGTACCTTGTAGGGCAACTTTTTTATCCAAGTCTAAAAGTAAAGAGTAAATAGCAGCTGCAGTTGTTGTTTTTCCATTGGTACCAGTAATACCTATGATTTTAATATTAGAAAAGTCAACTTTGTCTTTTAAGTTACTCGCATGTAAGATGTCTTTACATCCATTATTCTGGGCGTCTGCTATAAATTTCTCAGTTATATCAGAATAAACAAAAATGATATTTTCATTTACTTCTTTGCTGTTATCACTGTACTCTTGTTTATTTATGGTTAAGATCAAGTTTTTTCTCTTCAAGTTTTTTATATAACTCTTCTATTTTTGTATCATAAGAAAAGTATTCATTAAATCCGTCTAAGTAACTGTACGCAGTTGTATTAAAACCATGTTCAATTAAGTTACTCACAAAATCAAAAAAATCCTCTTTAGACTCAATAGCAACCTTTGTACTAAACATAATATCCTCAAAAGCAACTCTAAAAGAACCCCTGTCTTCAATGAGTTGTTTAAAATCTTCATATTTAATGGCATCCAAAGAATCTACCGTTGAATCAGATAAATCTTTTAAAATAGTCATCATTTTTTCAACATCCCCATCATACGCATCAATTACATCTTCTACATACTTGATAGCGTCGTCCATGTTTTCATCTTTGGAAATGGTAAAATAGTCAAACAGCGATATGGCTTTTGATTCATCTTCACTTGCAATATCACAAAAAATAGCATATAACTGATACTCTTTGATTGTAGGATCTTGTGATACCAGCTGACTGTAGGTAAAGAGTGCTTTGTCATAATCTTTATTGACAAAATAAGCATTAGCTTCATCCAACAGTCTGTGTACATTAACCATTAAAATTCCTCTAACTTATCTTCCATACCAATAGGAACATTCACTATTTCCAACTCTGGATGTATTGCTTCTTTTAACTCTTTTTCCACTACAAATTTTAAGGTAGTTCCACTGGAACCACATCCAACACAAGCACCTTGCAGTTGAATAAAAACTTTACCTTCTTTAACGGCAAGTAATTCAATATGTCCACCATCTTTGGCAATCATAGGTCCTACTTTTGTATTTATAATATTTTGTACGGGAGGTAATAAGTCCTCGTCACTAAATGGCATCATCTATTTAGTCCTCTTCTTTTTTTACTTTACTTTTTGCTTTAACATAAACTATACCCAAGGCTGTAATAATTAAAATTACAGCGATTGTTTGAAAAATGAATGTTAAAGAGGTAGCTTCTTCAAACATAACTTCTCTTTGTTATTTGTTGATTACATCATTACATCTAACACATAATGATTCTTCATTTGTTGAGTTGAACTTCCAACATCTTGGACATTTTGCAGCAGTAGATTTATAAGCTTCAAATACACTGCCTTCAAGCTCAAATTTAATTATTGCATCTTTTTGTGAAGCTTTTGTAATACCACTTACGATAAACCAATCTTCAATTTCAACACTTGGTAAGGCATGAATCTCTTTATTATCAGTATAAAGTGTTAATTCAAGTGTATTTTTAATGATTTTATCTTTTTTAAGAACATCAATAGCTTCACTGAATTTTTCTTTTGCTTTTAATAAAACATCCGTATTAATTGAACTTTCAACCGTCGGTAAGTCATATTTAATCAGGTCAAATACATCTTTTACCTCGCCTTTAATAATTGAAGGTGCGTATTCTAATAATTCATCCATTGTATACGTTAATATTGGAGCTAAAACAGTAATAAGCTTTTTAGCAATAATTGCCATTGCTGATTGTGAAGATGTTCTATGAAGGTCATTTTTATCATCACAATATAATCTGTCTTTACAAATATCCATATAAATACCGGATAAGTCAACAACTAAAAAGTTATTTAACTTATTCAGACCTTTTGAAAATTCATAAGAAGTAAAGGCATCGTCAATTTCCGCAAATAAAGTATTTGCTTTAGATAAAATCCATTTATCAAGTTCACCCATTTTATCCACTGATACAATTTCTTCTAAATCACTCACATTTGCAAGTAGAAATCTTAATGTATTTCTGATTTTTCTATATAATTCAGCATTTTGTTTTAAAATATTGTCAGAAATTTTTAAATCACTTTGATAATCACTCATTGCAACCCACAGTCGTAAGATCTCAGAACCATATTGTTTCATAACCTTATCAGGTGCAACAACATTACCCTTAGACTTACTCATCTTCTCACCTTTTTCATCAACAGTGAATCCATGAGTCAAAATGGCTTTATAAGGTGCTATTTCTGAAGATGCTAAAGTAGTTAATAATGAAGATTGGAACCAACCTCTGTGTTGATCACTTCCTTCTAAATACAAATCAGCAGGAAAAGTTCCCGCATCATAATTTCTAGATCTTAATACTGCATTTTGAGTTGAACCTGAATCGAACCATACATCTAAAATATCTGATGTTTTCTCTAAATCAGCAGCATTAAGGCCAGATCCTGGATACAACAACTCTTCAATAGGTAAATCATACCAAGCATCACAACCTTTTTGTTCAAAAATCATGGCAGTGTAGTTTAATACTTTTTCATCAAAAATTACTTCACCTGTTTTTTTACTCACAAAAAAGGCAATGGGAACTCCCCAGTCTCGTTGTCGTGAAATACACCAATCAGGACGTCCATCTAACATTGATCTTAGTCTGTTTCGTCCCCATTCTGGGTAAAATGTTAAGTTCTCAACCACATCAAGTGCATTTTCTCTTAATGTTTTCTTTTCTTTTCCATACTCATCATCAATAGAGATAAACCATTGTTTTGTTGCTCTAAAAATAATTGGTGTGTGTGTTCTCCAACAGTGAGGGTAAGAGTGTCTGATATCTGTTCTTTTTAAAAGTGCAGTTCCTATCTCTTCAAGAATTAGTTCATTTGCTTTAAAAACATGCAGACCTAAATATTTATCCGTATCATGAAAAAGTTTTTCTCGAACAATAGTCTCATCATATTTACCAAATGCATCCACTGGCATAATAACATCTAATCCGTATTCTAGTCCAACCTTATAATCGTCTTCACCATGACCAGGTGCTGTATGAACTGCCCCTGAACCTGATTCCATTTCAACGTGTTCACCTAAAATTATTTTTGACAATCTGTCATTTAAAGGATTAATGGTATGTGTATTTTCTAATTCTTTAACGGATACTGTTTTTACAATATCACCCTTTATTACTTCTTCACTAATGAGAGAACTATAAAGTTTTCGAGCAACAATAAATTTATCAGAAGTTAATACGTATTCTTCATCTGGATTAAGTGAAATGGCAACATTCGCGGGTAACGTCCATGGAGTTGTTGTCCAAATAATCAAAGAGGCATCAATACTTTCATGCTTAAAAGCCACATAAATTGAAGGAGAAGTTTTATCTTCATATTCAATCTCAGCTTCAGCAAGCGCAGTTTGTGCAGCCCAAGACCAATGTACAGGTTTACTTCGTTGAATCAACAAACCTTTATTTGCAATGGCACATAGTTCTCTATAGATATTTGCTTCAAATTTAAAATCCATTGTTAAATAAGGATTATCCCAATCAGCGATAACTCCTAGTTTTTTAAACTCGTCTCTTTGAATGTCTACAAATCTACTTGCATGATCACGACATAATTGTCTCAGTTTTGATTTTGGAAGTTCTTTTTTCTTAGTACTTCCAATTTTCTCTTCAACTTTTTGCTCAATAGGTAAACCATGACAATCCCAACCTGGCACGTAACGTACAGATTTTCCGTCAAAATAGTGATATTTCACAATAATGTCTTTTAATACTTTATTTAAAGCATGTCCAATATGAATATGACCATTAGCATATGGAGGACCATCATGCAACGTAAAAGAAGGTTTACCTTCTCTGTTTTTCTTCATTCTGTCGTAAACTTTTTGTTCATCCCAAAGCTTGTACTTTTTGGGTTCGTTTTGAGCTAAATTCCCTCTCATTGGAAATTTCGTATTTGGGAGTAATAAACTGTCTTTGTAATCCATTTTTAATTACCTTGTGTGTGTTAAAATAGCAGAGATATTATCTAAAAAAATGTTAATACTTGATTATGTATGCCAAGAGCATCTCAAGTTAGGCTCTTAATATGACTATGTTTTATTAATATGGGAGTAATCAGAATTTCTTTTTCCACATGAGGGACAAGGATATTCTTCTCTAGTAAAACAATTAAAACAAAAAGTAGAAGTACACTCTTTGCAAGACATTTTACAATGTTTACACACATATATCTGGCTTTTGTTCGTTTTTTCAACTTTATTGTTTACGTTTTTACACATCCAACCAAACATTTCAATCAACCTTAAGTTTTACATAGTTTATTATATTAATACTAAATATTTATTTAATCGATTAATTAGTGATAAATGTCAATATTAAATTATTTTGTTACATTTCTACCACCTTTGTTTCCAAAATGTATCAATACCCTCATGGAAAAGTGTTACCAAAAAACATATTTTAATTTTAATCAACTTTTTTATGTAACATTTACAAACAATTAAACTATTCAAGACATTAATATGTTAAGATACGATTAATTAAAACATATGGGGACTAAAATTATGAGTGATAAGATTTATGACGTAGTTATAGTAGGTGGTGGTATTTCAGGAGCTGCTTTATTTTATGAGTTAGCTAAATATACTAATATTGAAAAAGTTTGTATGCTTGAAAAGTACGAGGCCTTAGCTACTTTAAATACTAAAGGTACAAGTAACTCTCAAACTATTCACGTGGGTGATATTGAGACAAACTATACTTTAGAAAAAGCTAAAATCACTAAAAGAACAGCTAAGATGATTGAAAAATTTTGTCTTCAGTATGGTCTTGAAGAAAAAATTATGTTTTCTCATCAAAAAATGGCTCTTGGTGTTGGGAAAGATGAAGTAGCATTTATTACAAAACGTTACAATGAATTTAAAGAACTATTTCCATATTTAGAACTATATGACAAAGAAAGACTAAAAGAGCTAGAACCCAAACTTGTATATATGGCCGATGGAAGCGAAAGACCAGAAGAAATTATTGCTATGGGTGCTCAAGGTGAGTATACAACAGTAGATTTTGGTAAAATGACTGAAGAAATGGCACAAGAAGCTCAGAAGTGTGATGCAGAAACAGATATTTTTTATAACAGTGAAGTTGAAGATATCACAAAAACAAAAGATGGTTATGAACTTGTTACTGTTAAAGGTATCAAATATAAAGCCAGATACGTTGTAGTAAATGCAGGTGCACATTCTCTTTATTTAGCTCATAAAATGGGTCATGGTAAGCATATGGGTTGTTTACCAATGGCAGGAAGTTTTTATATGACTTCAGGTGACTTCTTAAATGGTAAAGTATATATGGTACAAAATGATAAGTTACCCTTTGCAGCACTTCATGGAGATCCTGATATTCTTGCAAATGGGAAAACACGATTTGGTCCAACAGCACTTATGATGCCATATTTAGAAAGATATAAACCAGGTACTTATATTGACTTTTTCAAAACACTAAATTTTGATAAAAATATTGTTAAAATTTTCTGGGATTTACTTAAAGAGAGTGATATTAGAAACTACGTGTTTAAAAACTTCTTATTTGAGGTACCTTTTATCAACAAAAGGCTTTTTGTAAAAGATGCCAGAAAAATTGTACCCTCATTAAGTATTGATGATATTGAGTATGCAACAGGATTTGGGGGAGTAAGACCACAAGTCCTTGATAAAGACAAGCAAAAATTGATGTTGGGTGAAGCCAGCATTGATACTGGTGAAGGGATTATCTTTAATATGACTCCAAGTCCAGGAGCAACTTCATGTTTAGGTAATGCTGAACGTGATATTAAAAAAGTAATCTCTTACTTAGATTTGACTTTTGATGAAACTACATTTTTAAGTGACTTAACAGAATAATTCTCTTGGCTTGCATGAGTTTCTCATGCAAGCTACACATAAACATTTTCCACCCTACTTTATCTATCACTTCTTACATTTACACACAAGACACTTTAGTCATAATTCATAGTATTTAGCCAAATTCACTAAATAAGCCATTTAAACCATATTTCTTACTTTTTATAGTATATTTCTTACACTATATATAAAGGAACAAAATGGCGGGAATTACATTTAATCAAGAAGATATGCTAATACTGCAAAACTCACTACGTAAACATGGGAAAAAAATCACTTGCGCGGAGAGTTGTACGGGAGGATTAATTGCCTCAATGATTACATCACTTTCAGGTTCATCAGATATTTTTGATGGTTCTGTAGTAACTTATTCAAATAAAATAAAGAATCAAGAGCTAAATGTTCAAATAAATACCTTAGAAAATTTTGGTGCAGTGAGTGTTGAAGTAGTAAAAGAAATGTTAAGCGGAAGTTTGAAAAAGTTTAATGCGGACTTTTCTATTGCAGTGAGTGGAGTTGCAGGTCCAAATGGAGGAACAAAAGAAAAACCAGTAGGTACAGTTATCATTGGTATTTCGGGTAAAAAATTAGGCTCAAAGGTCGATGTATACTGCTTTTCAGGCAATAGAGAAGAAGTGCAATTATGTACTGCTAAAACAGCTCTAAAAGAAATTTTGAAATTTGTCCAAAAAACTCTTGACAAATAATAATTTTTTTCATATAATTCCACTCCAATTTACGAAGAAGACCTGTTAGCTCAGTTGGTAGAGCATCTCCCTTTTAAGGAGGTGGCCGTTGGTTCGAATCCAACACGGGTCACCATTTTGTAAATTGACGGTCGATTAGCTCAGTTGGTAGAGCGCTACCCTTACAAGGTAGACGTCAGAAGTTCGAGTCTTCTATCGACCACCATTTTGAATAAACCATTCAATCTTAGTGGTCCCTTCATCTAATGGTTAGGATTTAGGATTTTCATTCCTACCATAGGGGTTCGAATCCCCTAGGGATCACCATTTAAAACTAAGGTTTTAAATACAGTGACATCTTTATACTTAGGTATAAAGTATTTATAAGTGCGGTTGTAGTTTAGTTGGTTAGAACGCCTGCCTGTCACGCAGGAGGTCGCGAGTTCGAGTCTCGTCAACCGCGCCATTTATATTATAGAATGACCTGTTAGCTCAGTTGGTAGAGCATCTCCCTTTTAAGGAGGTGGCCGTTGGTTCGAATCCAACACGGGTCACCATTTTATAATTACATTGATGTACACAATTAAAAAACATTTTGGTCGATTAGCTCAGTTGGTAGAGCGCTACCCTTACAAGGTAGACGTCAGAAGTTCGAGTCTTCTATCGACCACCATTTTGAATAAACCATTCAATCTTAGTGGTCCCTTCATCTAATGGTTAGGATTTAGGATTTTCATTCCTACCATAGGGGTTCGAATCCCCTAGGGATCACCATTTAAAACTAAGGTTTTAAATACAGTGACATCTTTATACTTAGGTATAAAGTATTTTGTAGTGCGGTTGTAGTTTAGTTGGTTAGAACGCCTGCCTGTCACGCAGGAGGTCGCGAGTTCGAGTCTCGTCAACCGCGCCACTACTTATTACTTATTAACACACAATATAATATAACACCCCAAAACTCTCACATAAAGATACTTTTTAAATAAATTAAGTTATCCTTTTTATTCAATTTAACGAGGGACAATAATATATGATTAAAACTAAAAGTATATATCAATTAATAGTATACAGTATCGTATTTGTTATTGCTTTAATTTCTTTTTTCACCTTTATTATCATCAATAATGCTTTTGACGAATTTCAAGAAAAAATTACCATTATTAAAAAAGATAATTTAAAAAAACAAAAAGATTCAATCAAAAATGAAATAAATAGAATTTTATCTTTTATTAAATACACCCACGAAAGATTCCAATATACTAAAAGCGAAAAAGAAATACAAACAGAAGTATTAATTGGTTTATATGAAATGAGAAATAAAGAAAATATAAATGAATATATTTTTATTTACAAATATGATGGAACAAGAGTTTATTATCCAAGTGAAGGCGAAACCATCGGAGACATGTTTTATGACTTAACAGACTCAAATGGAATTAAAATTGTACAGGAACTAATAGATATTTCAAAAAGAGATATGGGGGGCTTTGTTGAATATATTTGGTACAAACCAAAAAGAAAAAAAACAGCTCCTAAAATTTCTTATGCAAAAGCCTATGAATCTTGGGGATGGACAGTTGGTAAAGGTGTTTATCTTGATACCATTGACAAAATAGTACGCGCGAAAAAGTTAGAGTACGATGAAAAAATTGCTAACTACGTATTACAAATAATTTCAATGACCATACTGTTACTTCTATACAGTATTTTTATTTATAAAAATGCGACCATTTTAATTGCAAATGAAGTAAGAGAAATTGGTAATTACTTTATTGAATCACAGAAAAAAAGTAAACCAATAAATCAAAACAAAATTTTGTTTACAGAGTTTCGTATGATTGTTAAATATGCCAATGAAGCCATGACAAATATAAAGTACAAATCTGAAGTGCTTGAAGACTTAAACCAAAATCTTGAAAAGAAAGTAGAAAAGAAAACAGAGGAGCTAACCTTCTTACTTGATTCGCAAAAAGAATTCCTCAAAAAAGCCATTCACGAAATAAATACACCCCTTAGTATTATTCAAACAAATATTGACTTATTAAGAATGAACAATCAACCCAGTAGATATATCACAAACATAGAGTCTGGATCTAAAATCATTAACAATATATTTGACGATTTAA
>Ga0209707_1000527_pt1 | contig 22962 bp, 20 predicted proteins | sample EN4Hudsemesocosm_FD_184630 | JGI IMG/M metagenome (GOLD analysis project Ga0209707, IMG submission 184630) | Methane-oxidizing microbial communities from mesocosms in the Hudson Canyon - EN4B Hudson Canyon (SPAdes) (version 2) | ecosystem: Environmental > Aquatic > Marine > Cold seeps | place... | reverse complement strand
ACATATTACTATGTGTATAGACCCTAATGCTATGCCTTTTGAAAAGTTAGATAAAAATGGTAAACATATTGGTATGACTGCTGATTATTTTGACATTTTTAGGAATAATTTAAATACAGGAATAACAGTATTAAAAACAAAAACATGGAGTGAGTCACTACAAAATGCAAAAAATAGGAAATGTGATATTTTATCTTTGGCAAGAGAAACTCCTGATAGAAAAAAATATCTTAACTTTACTGTACCATACTTAAGTGTACCAATAGTTATTGCAACAAAATTGAATGTACCATTTATAAATAACATTGAAGCTATAAAAAATAAAAGAGTAGGGATAACAAAAGGTTATCCTTATGCTGAACTATTAAAAAACAAATACCCAAACTTAATCATGGTAGAAGTTGAAAATATTCAAGATGGATTAATGAAAGTAAATGAAGATGAACTATATGGTTATATAGGAATACTACCAAGTATAAGTTTGCAGTTCCAAAAAGGTTTATTGGGTAATCTAAAAATAGCAGGTAAATTTGATGAAAGTTCGGATCTTGGTATTGGAGTTCGAAATGATGATCAAATTTTATTGAATATATTAAATAAAGCTGTAAAGAGTGTTAATAGCAAAAAACAACAAGAGATATTAAACAATTGGGTATCTATAAAATATGAAAAAGGAACGGACTATACATTGGTTTGGAAGATTTTAGGTTTTGTATTTATTATTATTTTATTGTTTTTATATAGACAATACATCTTAAAAAAAGCTAATAATAATTTAGAATATTTAGTTAAAGAGAAAACCAAAGAGATAAGTGAAATTAATAAAAGTCTTGAACATAGGATAGTTTTAGAAGTTGAAAATAGTAAAAAGATAGAAGAAAAACTATTTCAATCAGAAAAATTAGCATCAATGGGTGAAATGATAGGAAATATAGCTCATCAATGGAGACAACCTCTATCTATAATATCCACAGGTGCTACAGGTATGAAATTACAAAAAGAATATGATAATTTATCTGATGATAGGTTTAATAATACATGTGATGCAATACATAGTAATGCACAATATTTATCAAAAACTATTGATGATTTTAGAAACTTCATTAAAGGAGATAGAAATAAAAAAATCTTTAGTTTGACAAATGATATTAATAGTTTTTTACAGTTAGTAGATGGGACATTAAAAAGTAATGATATTTCTGTAATTTTAGAGTTAGAAGATGATATTAAAATAAATGGATATTCAAATGAATTAATCCAATGTTTGATAAATATATTTAATAATGCAAAAGATGCACTAACAGAACAAACCATAGAAAAAAAACTTGTATTTATATCAACTGCTACCCAATCTAATAATGTAATCATTAAAATAAAAGATAATGCAGGTGGAATTCCTATTGCAACACTTCCCAAGGTATTTGAACCCTATTTCACAACTAAACATCAATCTCAAGGCACAGGATTGGGATTAAGTATGACTTATAATTTAATAGTAGATGGGATGAATGGAACTATTGAACCCAATAATGTTAGTTATAAACATGATGAAACAGATTATACGGGAGCTGAGTTCACGATAGTATTGCCATTGACTTAAGAGAATATATATTAAATAAATGAATGGACAAAAACAAAATTAGGGGATACTAATATACTTAATTATCACAGTGCCCAGATTGTGCCCAAAACAACTCCAAAAAACCATTTAATAATTTTCTGTCAGGCGTACCATTAAAGAATCTCGACTTAATCACTCTTTGGAGTGTTTAGGTCGAACTTTTTTTATGTCTAATTTTTTCATTATCAAAATGAATAACGAATTAATAAAAGTTTCCAGTCCCTTGAATATCCACTGTTCCCAAAATGTCGGAAAATTCTTGACTTTATGCAGTGTTTATATTATTATTAGTTTAGTATACAAATTACACTTAAGTATTTGTATATAGGGATACAATGGCAAATACATTAAATAAGCACAAAGTAAATAATACAATTCAACCTGAAAAAATAAATAAAGATAAGTTACATAATAAATTATCTAATTTTTTGGACAAATTGACCTATTCTCATGTTAAATTTTTAAAAGAGCTTTCAAAAGAAAATTTTGACAGCAATAAAGCCGATAAGATATTGAATTCTGGCAAAATTGATATCAATCACTTAAGTAAAAATAATCAAACTTTTTTGCATATCACATTAGAAAAGCATAAAATAAAAGCAGCCAATTGGCTTATAGATAGAGGTATAGGTATCAATATACTTGACTCTAATAATAATATTGCTTTAACTATAGCCATAAAAAATAGAAATCATCAAATTATTAAAAAGTTATTGTCAATAAATAATAAACCATTAAACAAAAAAAACAGTCATGGCAGAACACTACTTCAAAATGCTGTTATATCAGGTGATCATAAAACTGCTGATATTTTATTAGAATTGGGTGCTGATGTAAATTCAAAAGATAATCACGGTGGCAATGTAATATTTGATGCTCTCTCTTTCGGGGATGAAGATTTTATTTATAAATTATTAGATTTAGACTATTTAGAACTTAATAACCTATGTGTCAATAAAAATACTATCATGCAACAATGTGAAGTAATAAAAAATGAGGAATTGATTTCATATCTAATAGATAGGTTTGTCAACTCTGCTAAATATTTGGAGCTGTCAAAAGCAGTAGCTACGTGTGATGCAGAACTTGTGACAAAACTGTTAAATACTGGGATTAATCCAAATATAAAATACAACAATAACAAAACACTCATCTATTTGGCTGCACTTCAAGGTTTAAAAAATATTGAAATTATAAGTTTACTTTTAAAATTTGGTGTGGATACCACAACTAAAGATGCCCATAACAAAACAATATATGAAGTATTAAATGAAATTATTTTACATACACATCATAAAAGAGAAATGCAAAACGATGAACTCGTATCTGCTCTTAATCCACGAGGTAAGTACATGCATGTACTAAAAAAATTACTTGAGTATGATAATAAGTCTTTAGAACTGGTAGATACATCTGGCAATCCACTGTTTTTCGCACCATTTTATTATGAGATGATGCCACTTTTTAAACTCTATGTTAATAATAAACATAATATAGATATACAAAATGAGGAGGGATATACTCTATTTTTTGACTATATTTATAAAACTTTTCAAAAAGAAAATGAACCTGTCCACTTTAAAGATAATCTAAAACTATTGATTGATTATAAAGCTGACTGTAACTTCAAAGATAAAACAGGATGGAATGTACTTAATAAAGTTTTATCTATAAGCAAAAATAACACTCTCATAAAAACGTTAATCGATACAATTTCTTTTGATGATTACGCCAAAGATGCATTGGGAAGAACGACGATACATACTTGTGTATGGTTTGATAACAACGAGATAATACAATATCTTAGTGATATAAACAGTGCTATTATGAATGAGTCGGATAACTATGGGATATTACCTATTACTTATTCTGCATTACTTGGTAACCAAAAATTAGTTTTACTCTTTTTGTCATTGAACTCAAATATGAAGGGTACCAAAAAGATTTTAGCGGGAGCTGTTAAAAAATTTGGCCCAATGACAAAAAACCTAAATAAATTATATGTAAATATCAGCAATAAAGATACCTTAATGAAAATAGATAAACTCGTTGTTCAAATAAAAGGTGATTTCCAAAGCAAATAGAAGTCCTGTCTCCAGAACGGTAATTAAAAATAGTTATTCAATGCCATTTTCTTTAAATAATACAACATATTTTCTATCTGTGCCAACTACATGCTCTATAAACCAATTGGTTAGAAATATAAATATATCCTCTGCTGTTTCAACGGCTGATTTTTCTCTATACAATTTATTAATTAAAATTTTATTTTTCATGGATAAAAACTTTTCAATAAAATGTGTATGCTCGCTTATATGAGCTTCTGATTCTGCATAATTGAATTTGTCAAAGAGCTCTTCTTCGGTTGTAAAATGATAACTGGCATATTCGACTAATTCATTAACAATAGGTAAAAGATCATTTTTTTGGGAGTTTTTATTGATTGAAGTTGCTAATTTATTGATAATTTCTAGTAGCTTCTTATGTTGATTATCAATAAGTTTAATGCCTACACCCATTTTATCATCATTCCAATTTAATAATTCCATAATTATAGTTCCTTTACAATGGTTTTTCTTGTGGTAAGATAATTTTAAACTCTGCACCAATGTATGATTCTTCTTCATGCATAAATGTCACATTTTTAACGATAATACTTCCATTCATATGTTCTTCAATAATCATCTTAGCCATATATAGCCCAACACCTGTACCATTATCTTCTTTGGTTGTAAAATGAGATTCAAATATTTCATCAAATATATCTTCTGGGATGCCACCTGCATTGTCTTTGATGGCGATTTTTACAATATTATCTGTTTCCTGAACATCAATAAATATAAGTTTTGTTTGATTTTCTTTTTTTATCAACTCATCTCTTGCATTATTGATAATATTGATTAAAACCTGAATCAATTCATTTTCAAATCCATAAAAATTGACTTCATTAATGTTTTGTATTATGGTTATATCTTCTGTTTTAAATTGTGAAGTGACTAGGGTAAAAGTTTTTTCAAATATTTTATTGATTAGAAATGAAGTTTTTCTTTTATTTGTTTTGAAAAAGTCTCTAAAGTCATTTATGGTTTGCGATAAATGTTGTACTGAATCACTTATATGATCCATAGTGATAACAATATCTTCACTTTTGAGTTCATCAAAAGTACTTTTAAACTTTATTCCAGTGGTTGCAGCTGAGATGACAGAGAGTGGCTGTCTCCACTGGTGAGCAATATTTTCTATCATTTCACCCATTGAAGCCATTTTTGACTGTTGATAAATGAGGTTGTCTTTCTTTTTCATTTCTGTAATATTTTGTATGGTTCCAATTGTTTTTATTATTGTATGTTCTTTATTATATATGTGCATACAATTTTCTTCTATATTTTTAATAATATTATTTTTACAATTGATTCTGTATTCTATTGTATAGTTATTTCTATTTTTGATTGAGTTTTTATAGTTTGAGGTGACTCTTTCTCTGTCCTTAGGATGAATAAATTTTAAGAAATTATTATAGTCGGCATCAAAATTTAGAGCCTCTACATCAAATATTTTATAAAGTTGCTCCGAGCATATCAATTTATTTTTTTCTCTATTTATCTCCCAACTTCCTATATCTGCAATGGATTGTGATTGTATTAAAAAATTATTGGATTTTTGTAATTCATCGTTGAAAGAAGAAATTTTATTATTTTGTTGATCAATGAAATGAAGTCTATCAACTAATGAATTTTTCATGGTTTTGAATTTATCTGCTAATATTCCAATTTCATCATTTGATTTTATATTGATGTCGACATCCAGGTTGCCTGATGCGATTTGAGTACTGGCATCTGTTAATATATTTATTGATTTTGTAAAAGATTTAATAAAATAAAAGATAATCAGACAAATGAGTATCAAAATAAGAAGAGAAACCTCAAGTATGTCAGCTATAAATAGCTTTATAGTTTCCTCGATTTTATCTTTGCTGTAATAAACAGTTAAAACTCCTAATTTTTTATTATGAATATGAAGTGGAATGACACTTTTGATCACATCTGTATTGATACTTTTTTTTGAATCATATTTTAAGTTAATTTTTGAAGAAAAATCTAAAAAATCTATTTTAAGAACTTCTGGATCTAGATAAATAGAAGAGAGATGAATCTCTAAAGCAATTTTGTCAAAGGTAAAAAGTGATTGAGAGATAACAGGTGTGTAGAATTTATTATTATCTTTTATTTTTAAAAGTAATGATGAAAGTTCTCTTTGTTTTTCAGCTTCAATTATATGATTGACAAAAAAAGCAAAGAAAATTAATAGGACTAAAGAAATGGCTAAAAATATTTTGTTGAATAACTTCATAAGATACCTATTCCATTATATTATTTAAACATCATTATTATTTTAATATTTAATATAATTTTAGCTCAAAATTGTGGCAAAAAAGTGATGTTTTAGAAAGTATTACATAAATGATACAAAATTATTTTATTGAAAAATAAAATAGGAAATTAATAGTTGTATTTAATAAAAACAATAAAAATTTACTGTTATATTGAACCAAAGGATAAAAATGAAAAAAGTTCTTTTTTTAATATTTTTGCTGTTAATACCACTTTTAGCCAAACCTAATGACACATTACAAGCGGGTTTATTTAATATTGTTCCTTATGCATATGAGAATAAAAATGGAAAAGTGCAGGGCATTACTTATGAAATCATTCAAAATTTACAGTTGCAATCAGGTCTTACTATAAAGACCTCATTATTGCCTTATAAAAGGATGTTAGATTATTTAGAGTCAGGTAAAATTGACTTTGGTATATTTTTTTTATCTGATTACAGTGAAAGTTTTAGTGACAAATTGATTGCATTATATGATTTACAGACAATTGTTATTGGAAAAAAGGGGCTAAAAATTAAAAGTTATAAAGATTTAAGTACATTAAGTCTGGCCACACCTCTTGGAGTAAATTACAATGCAAAACTCTCCAAAGATAGACAACTTAATATTATTCTTGTTCGAGATTATACCAATGCAATTTTAATGTTAGAGAATGGGAATATTGATGCGATTGTGGGACCCAAAAAAATCATTGAATTTCAATTGAAATTATTGGGTAAGAGTATAAATCAGTTTGGTAGTCCCTATGTGCTTATCACCAATACCGCTTGGATTCAATTTTCCAATCAATCCAAACAAAATAAATATAAAAAGACTTTAATTCGTGCAGCAAAAACGCTTTTAGAAAAGGGTAAAATTTCTGACATCATTCAGAAATACTACCCCTGATAGTTATTTACTTGAGTGTTTGCATCGAGTTTCTTTAGTTATTCTAAAAAAACTATTTGCTGAAACTTTTCATGATATCTACTAATGCATCCATTTGAGCCATCGCATTGTCTTCATCTTTTATAAATCCGGGGACAGTCGCCATCTTAAAATATATTGTGACTCAAAGCTTATTTATTAATTTCAGGAATAAATTTTTCTTTCTCAAGCATTCTTATTACACTTCGTAATAAGAAGCTGCTAATAAAATTAATACAATATTTTCTTCCTTTTTCTTCCAATGGTAATATCAACTTATTTTCTTTTAGGCTTGCAATTGTCGATGTAACCTGTCTTGGAGTAAGTCCAATTCCTGATGAAGTAATATCTTTTGAAAGAAATACTTGTTTAGCTATTCCTATTAATAAAATCTTTTCTTCTTTATCATTAATTATTCCTCTATCCTTCGCATGTTTAACTGCAGGTAGTAATATTTTTTCTGATAAGAAGTCATAGTTTGTTAATTTATTGATTTTTTCAATTTCTTCTAAAATTCCACTTAAAACATATTCTGTCCATACTAGCATACTTTCATCATCACCTTTATCAGCAACACTTAACATCTCGTAATACTTATCTCTATCATTAAAGAAAACAGCTGAAGGGTTTAGCAACCCCCCATCTTTTACATTAAATCCATATTTAATTAGCAATGCATAAGTCAATAACCTAACAGTCCTTCCATTCCCATTTCCAAACGGATGTATCCATGTAAATCTATGATGAGCTTGTGCAATCTTTAATAAATCATGCTTGCTAGAACTATTTTCATTAATAAAGGATAATAAGTCATCCATATAGTCTTGAACTAAATAATGTTCAGGAGGACAATGACTTGACTTAGAAATTCCTACTTGCCATGTTCTATATGCACCAGGTGTTTTATCTCCTTCTTGTTCTAAGTCACAAACTGTTAAGTGATGTAGCTCTCGTATAAATTGATGAGTTATAGCAGTGTCTTTTTCTATTGAATCTTCAATATATTCCATTGCTTTTTCAACATTGGCAATTTCGCTATATTGTTCTTCCTTTATTTCTGTTTCACTAATCTTTTTTTCAACATATTCTGAAATCGTTGTTCTATTACCCTCAATTCTAGCAGAACCAATACTTTCTAGCATATGAAAAATATCTTTTAATTGAAAAAAAATACCAGGGAAAGTAGAACCTCCTAATTTAAGTTTACGAACATGGTTAAGTTCAAATAAAGTATCTACTAAAGTTGATTCAAAAGAGGGAGTAACTAATTTTATATTATTTACATTCATGTTAATCCTTTTTTACAAAATAAAAATTAATTATTTACATTTACATAGATAAATGTAGCTATATAGTAGTAAGTATACTACTTTTAATTTAATATGTCAATTACATATTTTGTAATAATTAATTACATTTTATTTACTAGATATAGTATATGTTATAAGTTATTTTTTACGTGGCAACGGGATATAATCTATTTTAATTTTTTACGTAACTCATCCATAAATCTCTTACTGGGATCATGTTTTATAGTTCTGTATCCCGCATCTTTTTCAAGCCACAAAGGACTTTTTTCATAGTCTTGATACTCATAATGAGCTATGAGATGTTTTATTGTAGAGTATTTTTGTTGTAAATACCTGATGAGTTTGATATTTGCATTGAGTTGCGCAGGTGTTAAATTATCTTCAAAATTTTCACCACCGACATTTTCAATGCCAATGCTGTTATAGTTTAATCCAATCACATGTCTTGCCATGATGGTTTCATCCATGAGTTTATATATGATGCCTTGTTTATCTATCATAAAATGAGTTGAGACATTTAGACTTCCCGCACTTGATATATCCCCTCTGTCATTGGGCAGTGTTGGATTGATAAAACGTTTAAATGATTTATCAAAGTCATTTATACCTGTGTGATGGACTACAATTATTTTTGGAATAATATTTATGTTGCTTTTTTTTAAACCATAATGTGTTTTGATATATTGTTTGGTTAATTCAACTCTTTTTTCATCAAATATGATAGGTTTGGGTTGTATGTCTAAAGCAAAAAGACTCAATATACAAAGATGCAGTGTTAAGATAAGTTTCATGCAAAATTATATCCTAAATATTATTTTTATGAAATTAACCTACTTGTGGAAACTAATGAATAACAGTTTTTAGAATCAGCCATCATCTATTTTTATAGTTGATGGCTGTTTGGTATGTTAAAGTTTGTTATATACCTTCAGCAATCATGGCATCAGCAACTCTTTTGAAGCCTGCTATATTTGCTCCATCTACATAGTTACCTTCAACGCCATACTCTTTTGCAGTATAGGAAACTCTTACACATATTTGCTGCATGGTTTCTTTCAGTTTAGCATCTACTTTTTCAAAACTCCATTTTTGCATTGATGCATTTTGACTCATTTCAAATTCACTTACGGCAACTCCACCTGCATTGGCAGCTTTTGCAGGAGCAAAACAGATTTTATTATTTAAGAAAATTTCGATGGCTTCTGGAGTTGAAGGCATATTCGCTCCCTCACTTACACTCACACATCCATTTTTAAGTAAAGCTTCCGCATCAATTTTTGTAAGTTCATTTTGTGTTGCACATGGAAAAGCAGCAAAACATGGAATATGCCATACTGCATGACCATCTTTTGGATAATCTGAAGAGGGAATATATTTTGCTTCTGAGTGTGTTTTGACATACTCCTCTAAAGATACCCGTTTTTCTAATTTAAGTTCTTTCAGCAGATTAATATCAACACCTCTTGCATCATAAATAGTTCCTCTTGAATCCGTACAAGAAACAGGGATAGCTCCCATTTCCAAAAGTTTTTCAATAGCATGAAGTGCAACATTCCCTGCACCACTTACTGTACAAATTTGACCTTTTAGAGGTGCTTTCTTTTCTATCTCATGCATTTTTTCTGTGAAATAAATAACACCATATCCAGTGGCTTCTGTTCTCATGAGTGAACCACCAAACATATAAGGTTTACCGGTTAATACTCCTTCAAAGGCAGAAGTAATTTTTTTGAATTCTCCAAAAAGATACCCTATTTCTCGACCCCCTACACCAATATCACCTGCTGGAATATCTATACGTGGTCCAATATATTTATGAAGTTCTGTCATAAAGGCTGAACAAAATTTCATGATTTCAAAATCACTTTTTCCTTTAGGATCAAAATCACTTCCACCCTTAGCTCCACCAATTGGTAAACCTGTAAGTGCATTTTTAAAAATTTGTTCAAATCCTAAGAATTTTAAAACACCTTCATTTACTGTTGGATGAAATCTAAGGCCTCCTTTATAAGGTCCTAAGGCATTATTAAATTGAACTCTAAATCCCGTATTGACTTGCATTCTGTTTTTATCATCTAACCAAGAAACTTTAAATTTAATGACTCTATCAGGAGTAATAAGTCTTCTTAGAATGGCATTTTTTTCATAAATGTCATCGGCTTTAAAAAGTGGTTCAATCGAGAGTAAAACCTCTTCCATAGCTTGATAAAATACTTCATCTTCTTTATGATTTTCACTTCTGTATTGTTTAATTTCTTTTTTAATATGAACCATTTCTTCCCCTTTTTATTTGTGATATTTGTTTGATATTATTATATCAGAGTTTTTTTTGATTCCCAGAATAAAATCTTGTAAATTAATAAAAAAACTACATCAATTTTTTTATTATTGCAATTATTAATAGGAGTATAATAAGGATATATATTATTTAATTGGAGCTAATATGATGATACTTTACCAAGCTATTTTAGCTGTACTGCTTGCACTTTGGCTATATTCATTGTTTACGTGTGTAGAGGATAAATTTAAAGAAAAAAACATCAAATCTTATTGGTTGATTGGACATTTGCTATTTCCTTTGATATCTTTTTTGTATCTGTTCTTTAGAAAAAAATTGATTTTATAATTCTATATATTTAGTTGTATAGTTTTTATTTAAATAAAAAAAGAAGTATTAAACTTCTCCTTTTATTAATTTTTTTTATATTGAATTTCTAAATCTTTTTCCAGTGCTGAAATTTGGGCTAATTTTTCTTTATATCTTAGTGCAGCTTGGTTTTTTTTATATTCCAGTTCTTCATTTTTGGCATCATTTTGAACTTGTGCCGTTGTGCTGGATGTTTGAGTTTTAGTTGAACTTTTTTCAGTAGTTTTTTCTTCATCATTTAGTAATCCATCACTGGCATTACTAACACTAGTACTCACACTACTGACACCCTTACTCACACTGTCACTAATATTACCTACAAAACCTTTTAAGTCAAAAGCATAAGTATTTAGTACTATTGCCAAAACAAGTATTATATTTTTCATATCATCCCTTTATATTTAACTAAAATACGATTATTATATATAAGAAATTATTAAAATAAAATAATTAATTACTAAACAATTAGCTTTATATAACAATTTGTATGAATTTAAGTTATTTGTAATTAAAGAAATAATACTATCGGGCCAAATTATGAAAAAATGAATGTTAAAAATAAAGGGAAATAAAGATGATTAACAAAAATAATCTAAAGTTATTAATTCTAGGAATTAGTATTTTGATTTTTACAACAGGGTGTGCACCCCAAAGCGTAAAAATACAAGCATTAAAACCAGCTACTGTGGCAGAAATGGCAGATAAGAAAAAAGTTGCTGTCGTAAAATTTGAAAATGATAAAGTCGGTTTATCTGCTAAAGTTGAAGCTCAATTGGCTAAAAAAATTATTGATAAAAAAAGATATTTTACTGTTGTAAATCGTTCAGCTTTAAATAAAATAATCAGTGAACAAAAACTACAACACTCAGAACTTTTAGATGCATCAAATGCAACAACTATTGGTAAACTTGCAGGTGCAGAAGTTATTATTACAGGTACAGTAACCAGTGATTCTGAAAGAGGTAGTTATTATGAAGATAAAGTTAAATGTTTAAGTTATTATAAAAAAGGTGGAGGTTGTGCAAGATACCACAGATATCAAGTACACTGTAAAACAGCCAGTGCAACTGTATCAGGAACAATAAATATTATTGATGTTCAAAAAGGTACTCTAATCCACGCAGAAGATATATCAAAAGAGTATAGTGGTGATACATGTAAAGATGGAGATAAAAGGTATGGATTATTGAAATCAGATAGAGATAGCACAAAAATCTTATCTAAGTCACAAGCTGTTTCCAGATTGACAAATGATATTGCTTATGAATTTGCTTCTAAATTATCTCCAAAATATGTTAACTTTAAAGTTAACCTAATTGAGGAATTAAAAATTGAGAACTTAACCCAAAAGCAAAAAAGTACTTTCAAAAATTCACTAAAATATATTGCAAATGGAAGAAACAAAAAAGCAGAAAGAATGTTAGAGCGACTCCATTTATCATTTAATGAAGCAAGTTATGAATTGGCTTACAATTTAGCTGTTACTAAAGAAGCAAATGGAAAACTAAAAGATGCACTAAGATTATATATCTTGGCAGATGAATTAAGTCCTGAACCAAATAAAAACATTGATTTTGGAATTCAAAGAGTTGAAGAAAATATAATTTCTGCTATTGAAGCAAGGAAACAATTAGCAGCCAAATGAGAATAATACAATTATTTATAATTACATTATTTATACTGGTTTTTAGTGGCTGTAGTAATAAAGTAGTCATTAAACCAGCTGTAATCAAACCTTTACCCACCTGGTATTTAGATTCACAACAAAGTGATATTGAATCTTTTTACTCAGTTGGAATGGGGTTAGATAAACAAGATGCCATATTAGTGGCATTGTCTGATTTAATATCAAGATTTGGTATAACCATTGAATCAACCTATGAAAGTAATACCAATCTAAATACTGCAATCTCTTCAAGATTAAATCAAGAAATCAAAAGAAATATCAAATCAAAAATTTCTTCAATAAAAATTTCTAACTATAATGTTGTACGATTTCAAAAACATTCCTACAATAAATATTTGGTTCAAATTAAAGTGAATAAAGAAAAACTATTTAATGCCTTAAAAGAAGAATTAAACTTAAAAATCAAAAATCAAAAGAAAATAGTAAATGCTATACAAGATAGAAACTATTTATTAAAGCTTGATACATACAAAAAACTTAAGGACGAAAATATTGAGTTATATACAAAGGTCACTGTCTTAAAAGCACTCAATTATGATTTTGATGATACTGGGTATATAGAGTTTTTAAATAAAATTGAAAACAACTATTTGTATTATAAAAATAATTTAAAAGTTCATATCCAATACGATCAAAACTCAAAAATTTTTAAACATAAATTTCAAAGTATATTAACTCAAAAGAATTTTAGAATTACTGATGAACTAAAAAGTGAGACTACATTGTTAATTAAACTGGATACCACAAAAGTCCCTACAAGTTCAATGTATTTTGATTTGGTTGTCTATACTGTTAATATTAAACTCTACTCAGGAAATCAACAAATTGGAGATAATACTGTTATCTTAAAAGAAGTACAAAAAGACTCAATAAAAATAGTTGATAAAAATGCAGCTTTACACTTTTATCAAGAGTTAAAAGAGAAAGATTTAAATCAAATTTTTTTAATTAAATCTAATTTGTAAAAAGATAGTTCTCCCTTGATAGAAGTAGTTACTGCTATCAAGGAGTCTTATTTATAAATACAGTATGTAAATACTAATTAGTTTCTGTATCAAGCTCTTTCATCATGTTATCAAGTACTTTCATACCTTCATCAATATTATCTCTTGAAATTTTTGCTTCTTTCATATGTTTTTTATAAGATTCTTTCATGCCACCTAAGTGTGCAGACACTTCTCTTTTTTGAATAACAGTATGTACATATAAGTCACCATTTTTTGCTTGAAACATATTTATTCTTTGTGCTCCTGAAATAGGCATCTTCTTGATAACTTCTTTAGTAGCTTGTTTGAATGTATTTTCAAACTCATCAATATTATTTATTTTTACATGTCTCATTGCATTTTTTTGTACTTGAGAAACGATAGTTTGAATTTTTCCTGCCAGTTTTGCCCGTGCATCCATCTCAGCTTGTGGTAACATTACTTGTAAACCATGTCTACTGTATCCTGTTATTCCAACTGCTGCTATTCCACCTTCAACTTTGGAGTTCATCACCCAACTAGGCAAGTTATTTGTTACTTCAATCATTTGTGATTTTTTATCTTGAGGTGTTGCAACTTCGTTTTTAGAACAACCTGTAAATAAGACAGCAGCTGTAATCCCTAGTGCTAAGATAATCTGTTTTTTCATTTTTTTCCTTTTTTTAATCTTATACGTTTGAAAACTATAATTGCGACATTATTACAAAATTAAGATAATTATTTTCTTATTTTTTGTGTATTTTTAATTATACGGGTATGTTAATTCATATCTATTTGAATAGAGTACTCTTTTGACCAATTATCACCACTTCACTCTGCCCTTGTAAAACTTTTTACAACCGCCAAAGAGTTTGTTGGCATCTTCTACAATGGATGCAATGGGTGCGAGAAATGTTTCTACTGGATGCTCTTTTGTATTGATATCGTTGGTATTTAGATTTCCTGATAGGGTTTGAATATATTTTGCACATCCTTTTTTGTCTAAAATAGCTATTTTTATATCTTTAAACTCTTTTGTTTGCAGGTTGATTTCTCCTTGAAGGGCTATAAGGTTATGTTGTGTTCGTACTGCGACATCTTTTGCTATAGCTTTTGAATCTTTTATTTTCCAAATGGATGAAAATTCTTTTATTTGCGTACTGCCTGTTTTATCTACTTTGTCTTTAAGTATTGCAAACTTTACACCTTGAGTAAGCAATCCTGCAAATGGACCAGCTACTAGCATTGCTCCTATATCTATTAAATCAACCTTTTTTGTTTTTTCATATTGAGATAAGATTTTGTCTATATCATATTTATTAAAAATGAGATTCTTCCCATATAACATTTTCACGCCTGTGACCGATTTTATTATTTGGGTTTTATTGTTTCCTTTAAAAATGACATTAGCTAAAAGATTTGCTTTTCCTTCAACCATTTTTTCTTTGCTATCAAATAAGTTTGATACCTCTAAATTTTTTATTTGCTGTTTGGCTTTAAATTTAGGTTGTTTGTCTTTAAGATTGATGGTATACGCCCCTTTTAATTCTCCCTCATATAATTTAAACGTTATAGGATCGATATTGATTAAACTCTCTTTGATTTTGAGTTTGAAAAAGATATCATCAAAAGTGAAATCTTTGAGTTGCAGTTTTTTAATTTTGACACTGCTTAGATGATTAAATGTAGTAAGTATTTTCAAGCTATCATATATATTCGTTGTGTTTGTTGTTTTAGATGTATTGGAATCTTCACCAAAATTGATATATTGGTTTAAATCAATTTGGTTTATATTTATAACACTCACCATCGTTGATAAATTTAAATTTTTTATAATGGCTTCAACACTAATTGTTGTATCATCAAAATTGATGGTGGTCTCTTTTATATACAGCTTTGAAATATCTCCTTTTATTTTTGTGAAAAAAGAAACATCTTCTAAGGCATTTTTATCTTTAAACTCAGGAAGCTTGAGGTTGAAATTTTTAGCAATCATTTTTAGATTTGATTTTTTAAAAATCAGACTTATATTATAATAGGGGTTTTGGTCCTTAAAATCGATGGTTCCAGCAATATCAATTTCATTGATATCTTTCCATTTTTTACTGTTTAAATTTTTGATATTCAAAACAGAGTTAGTTAAACTGGCATTTAAATTCAGATCTTGTATTTGATAACTTTCATAAGATATTGTTGCATTTTTTACATATATTTGGCTTATATCTAATATGCCATTATCACTGCTTACTTCTTTATTTGGATATACCGTAATAACAGGTTCTACCAAATATAAAGCTTTTATTTTAAAATTTTCAAAAGCATAAGAACCATCAACAAAAAAACTAATTAATAGTTTTTTTACCTGGATATCGTACCTTTTATTATCTTGATATTTTACATTTGATAGTGTCAAAGCAAGTGTTGGATAAAAAGAGAGTCCATAATTGTCAAATGTGATTTCTTTTTTTGTTGTATCATAAATATATTGGCTGATGTCTTCTTTTTCAATGAGAATAAAAAAGAAGCAAACACCTAAAAGTAAACTAAACAGTGCAAAAAGTACGGTGTATTTAAACCATTTCATTATCTGCCTTTAGTATTAAAAATTTTAATTATAAAAGATACATATACTACTAGTTTATGTTAAATTGTTTTAAGTTTGGATTAAGACACAACGCTGTCTTTAAAGAGTAATATTTATTTAAACTTAGGACAATAATTAACAAATATATTAAATAATATAAAAATTGATTCTTTATAAATATAATGATAAGGTAAGTTTATAAAAGGATGAATGTTGATATGTCCAAGAAAATACTCTTAAGTGCAACAAGCCAAACTCATGCTTCAAACCTATCCAGAACTCAAATTGAGTCATTGGGATTAATGGTTGTCCAAAAATTAAATTTTATTCCTGGGGTGACTGATTTAAGAGATATCATTTCAAAATTAAATGGAAACGTTATTTACAAAGATTTATCAAAAAAATCAAATCAAACTGGATATTCTATGGAAGTTGTTGCAAAAAACAACTTTTTTATTTATGCTTCAAATGCTTCAAGCTCTTTAAGAGATAATTATATTTTTGCTCATGAAATTGCACATTATATTTTACATAGCAATTTTGGGAAAAAACCAGCAAAATTTAAACGATATGGAGATGATTTATTAGAATGGGAAGCCAATTGGTTTGCGGCATCTTTTTTAATGCCTAAAGACAAATTTGAAGAGATTTCTTTAGGATATAAAGGCTCGGTGTTAAAAACAGCTGCATATTTTAATATCACTGAAATAGCTGTAAAAATGAGACAAAAAAGATTAGGATTGTAGGATTTAAATATGATACTTCAAAAACCTCTATTATTATTGTTTTTTAGTGTTGATTTAATAGGCTCAACGGCTTTTAAACAAAAGAATATTCAAAAAGATAATCTCTCTTCTAATTGGAAAAAAAACTTTCAAGATTTTTATAATAATTTTAAAATAGAAGTCCAACAAGCCTATTGTAAAATTGACGAAATAAAAATCATTGAAGAGGATGAATTTTATTATCCCTACATGTGGAAATTTTTGGGTGATGAGATAATATTCATGGTTCATATCAGTGATTTTCGATATATATATCCTCACGTAGAAGCCTTTAAAAAAGCATTGGCCGATTATAATGTGGAAGAGAAAAAATTAAAAGTACGATTATCTTCTTGGTTAGCCCAGTTTCCTGTAGTTAATACCGTATTGGGAAATATTGAACCAAATACCACAAAAGAAATATGCAGCAAAACGGAAGTCGATTTTTTAGGCCCATCTTTAGATTTGGGCTTTAGAATAGCAAAATATTCCACTGAACGAAAAGTAGTCATATCTGTAGATTTAGCATTTGTATTACTCAAACATTGTTTAGAGCATAAAATAAACCCCTATCATTTTTATTTTGATAAAAATCAAGATGCGAAAGGTTTAAATAACAACAAATATCCAATCATTTGGATTGATAATTTTGATGGAGTTAATCCCATTGAAGAAGAGTTATACGGTATGATTAAGAAAGAGTGTGATTATAAAAAGTTGTTCAAATTTTGTGAAGATTATATGGATGAAGACAATTATAAAATGATGAAACCTTTTTGTGATAAAAATCAAGAATTAAAACCAAAAGATTATAACAATAACTTAGACAAAATGTATGAAATGAATATGCCACTTGAAATAATTGGGGCCAATAAAGGTGAAGATGAAAAAACTGATGATGAGACTTCTTATGAAAAAATAGTCTCAATGATTAATAAACAATTAAAATAGGTATGTACTTGGTTTAAATCGTTGACTTTATCGTCTGAAATTTCTATTGGGTCTTGGTTGTGGTCTGGGTCGTTTATTGGGTCTTGGACGAGTATTTATAGGAGGTCTGTCGTACTGTTTAGGAGGTTTGACCTTAACCGAGCGAACATAATCTCTTATTATATTGACAACTTCTGGTTGGTAATCTATTTGTTCTTCTTTTTGTGATGAGTCTGTTTTAGCTCTTTGATGGTTGTTTTGTATTTTTGGTTCAACATATTCTATCCTAGGAGATTCATTAACTTCTATAATTTGGTCTTCATCAGTACCAATGAGCTCAATGACTTCTACTGTTTCTTCTTTTTTTTGAAGCTCATACTGTTTAACTTTTTGTGGATATGTTTTATTGATATAGTTTTTATAAATTGTTTCTAATTCTTCTTTATCCATATAAATATATTCATCTACAAGTATAGTATTTGCCAAAATAGTTATATTGTTTGCCCAAACACTGCTTAGGCAAAATGATGTTAAAAGGGTTGTTTTAATAAATATATTTTTCATCTTATAACTTTAACTCTCTGTTCCCATCTATGGTTGGATGTTGCTGTCTTAAATCGCCATATTCACTGTATGATGTGTTTTTTACTTTTTTGAAGGTATTTTGATGAATAGTTTTAATTTCTTTTTGACCTTCTAATATTGATTTCATAATAAAATAACTAAAAAGTCTGTGTCCTTTTTGAGGATAGGGGTTTGAATATTGTTTCTCTTTTCCTGCACTTAAAACAACCATTTTTGTTTGATCAAAATCAACTTTTTTGGGTATGAGCCTAGTTGCTGCAATACCTTTTAGGATACTTTTACCATCAGAGCTTCCACTAAAACAGCTGTCTACAAATGCAACTATTTGTTTTGCATTTGAAGAAGAAAGCGTTTTGTAAATATTATTGAGTGAAAAAAATGTATCATCAGCAACAAAGTCAGGTTCGATATCACTTGCTAATAAGTAAGGCTCATTGTCTAATGTAGGGATGGGGATTCCATGACCATTATAATAAAAATAAACCGTATCAGTTTTTTTTACACGTCGCAGCATTTTATTGAGTCTATTTTTAATACTTCCCAATGTGGCTTTCTCATCAAGCAGAGTAAAGACATTATTTTCAGGGATTCCAAGAGATTTTTTCATCACATTTTTAAACATCTTTGCACTGCGTGTAGAAAATATTATGTCCTGGGTCCATGTGTATTTTTCTATTCCAATGATAAAAAGCCATTTGGTATCATCTGTTTTTGCTTGGGATGTTTTTTCTAATAACTTGGGTAAGTCATCGATATAAGATACATCAAGTCCTTGTGCGATTGCCAATTGTTTTTTGAGTCGTTGTATCTCTTCTTCTTTGGATTTATTTCTGTTTGCTTCAAGCAGAGCTTCATTGAGTTTTTTTATTTCAGGGTTTTTGTAAGAAGCTATTTTTACAGTGTTTGTGGTATTGATGGCATAATCACTTTTAATGTTAATGGCTATGGGATCACTTTCATATGCCTTGTCTGTAAGGAGAGCTTCATAAGATTTTTCATTAAATGTGTAGTTTATACCTTTTAATGTTAAATTGGATTTGTCGTGACTATAAACGGCTTGTGGCCGAATTCTGTCATAGTTATCGTGAAACTTTTTTGCCAAGCCTAGAGGTACTTTGATGGCTATTTTTTGAGTTTTACCATTTTTGAATTGAATTTTCGTAAAAAAATGTTCACTTTCACTGTCATATTCAAGTTTTCCTTTTTTTCGAGGAATTCCATAGACAACGGTAATTGCCTTTTTTAAAGCAGTTTTATTGACTTGTTTTTTAATGTTGTTTATTTGCTTTTGATAGTTTTTGATATCAATATCATACTGTTTTTGTTTTTTTTGTGCTCGTATCTCAAAAGCAGTTTTTTTTTCAAACATGCTTTTTTCAATTTTTAATTCTTTTGGAGGTCTTGGAAGTCTGTTTATTTCTTCTTGTATAAAATATTCAACCAGTGCATTGATTTTGTCACTGTTGTTTATATTTTTGTAGGGGTTTATGATTGAGGCTGTTAAAAAGGTATTGAAAATGATTGTTAGGCATAAACTCAACAGAAGTTTCATTTGTCTCCCTTTTATTTAAAATATTCTCAAGAAAATCCACTTCCATTTTAAGGCAATTATAGTTAAGGCTGGGTTAAGACACAACGTTGTCTTAGAGTAAAATATAATTATTCATTACAATGATAATTTTCTAAATAATTAATTTTAATTACGATAGTATTAGGCATATGTAGGTAGTTTTAAATTTGGGAGAAATTTTGAGTAAAGATTACGATAAAATACTGACACGACTTATATTTACACTAACTAAACTTTCAAATGATGAAAGACCATCGATGTATGAATTATCAGAAGAGTTTAATGTATCTTTGAAAACAGTTCAACGAGATATCTATCAAAGATTGATGTTTTTTCCTATTGAAAAAGATGATGAATCACGATTGAAATTTAAAGATGGATTTACTTTAAATAAATCTAAATTTTCAATTGATGAAATCATTACGATGTCTTTATCTTTGGACCAAATAAAAGATGCTGGTAATGAGTTCAATGAAACAGCCAAACAAATTTCATCCAAATTGATATACCCCAACTTTTTTAATCCTTATTATATCAAACCACAATTGCATCAAAGTATTGATATGGATTCACCTTTATTAAATAAAATTGAAGATGCGATTGAAGAAAAAAGATTATGCAAAATTCAAACAAAAGACAATATCGAGGAATTACGTGCTTTAAAGATTGTAAATTTTGACGGTATTTGGTATTTGTTATGTAAAGAGTTTAAACTCAATAAAATCAAAACACTGTTTTTATCAGATATTACTGATATCACTTTTCTTGAAACCACCATTAAGATTGATGAAAATATAGAAACGCTACTCAATTCTCATATTCAAAGTCCTCACTTTGAAGATGGAGAAGAGTTTGAAGTCACTATAAAAGTTAATAGCAATATCTCTCAGTATTTTACACTTAAAAAACATCTACCTTCACAAGAGTTAATGCAAAGAAATGACGATGGTAGTATATTAGTAAGATTCAGAGTCAGTACCGATGAAGATGTTGATAATCTTATCAAATCTTGGTTACCTGATATTGAAGTAATAAGCCCAATAAGATTTAGAGATAAAATTATTCATGAATTAAAGCAATATTTACAAAAAGTTCAACCTTAAGACATGACGGTGTCTTTTTAGTCATATATAATTATATTATGAATATGGAGGTTTACAATGTTAGAAAGTATTGGAATCAGTTTAGTTGCAACCTTGATTAGTTTTTTATTTGAACAAAACATTCTCAGAAAAAGCCATATTGATATAGAAGGAGCGCCTTTTTGGTATGAACAAAGAAGTGATCAAAATAAAATATATGTCTCAACTTATGTTGATGGAGATTTAAGTTCTATTGAAAAAGCAAAAGGTGAAGTGGTTAAAAAGATTACTATCATTATAGAAGATGCATACAAAGTTACCATACGAAAAGAATTTATGAAATTAAGAAGTAAAAAAGAGATAAAATTTATCAAAGGTATGCAAAATGATTCATATTTATCAACTTTTGTTAAAAATAATACAGTAATACAAGATATAAAATATGATAAAGATGTGAATAGAGCTTTTGTACGAGGATATATGCCATTAGAAGTATTAAAACAGTATCAAACACAAAGAATAATAAAAATCAAAAAGAGGGTGCTTGACTATCAGTTTGATGATATGATGGAAGAGTTAGAAAAAGAAGCGTCATAAAAATTACAATAATAAGGATAAGAGATGAAGAAGCAAATTATTTTAGCAATGGGATTCACTGCGGCAATTATGTTTAGTGGGTGTGCAACTACAGAGCCTACAACACCACAAGAGAAAAAAATGGATATGGTGGAAACAACAAATAACCTTCCAAGTTGGGTTATTAATCCTAAAGTTGAAGGTGGAATATCATCAGTTGGTATGACTGGATACAGTAGACATGGTATGCAAGTAATGATTCCTCAAGCAGAAATGGATGCACGTGCTAAACTTGCAGGTAAAATTCAAACCATTGTTTCACAAATTCAAAAAAGAGCAATGAGACATGTGAAAATCAATGATTTAGATGAGTTTGAAAATTCTTTTAAACAAGCAACAAAAGAGGTTATTAAAAAAATGCCACTTTCAGGTGCTCAAAGAATCAATATGTTTCAAGCAAAAAACGGAGACTTATATGTTCATACGGTGATTCAAAAAAGAGTTGTATCTGAGCATTTAGGAAATATGAGAGCTTCATATAAACAACATATGCAAGAAGCAAAACAATCTAGAGAAGCAATTGAAGGTGGTATGGAAGTACTTGATGAAATGATGAAAGAACTAGACACAGAGATGAAGTAGTGTTTAATAAATTTCTCTTAAGCTTTTTTATTGGATTTATCATCTTAATTCTTGGGGGTTGTAGTAATACAATCGTCCAAGAAACTAAGGCTCACAATCCGTGTAAAAAAATTAATTTTCCAAAATGGGTTGATGATGAGTTTGTGGGTGTTTCAAGAATCACTGCAAGCAGCAGTAGGACTGAGCAAAAACAAATAGCCTTCCAGCGAGCAATTGCTCTTTTAGTCATGACCAAAGGAAATAGCCAAGGAAGTTCACTTGTTTCACTCAGCAGAGAATTAAACAGTGTAAATCAAAAAGAAATGTACTCTAAAAACTTTAAAGAAAACAGTTCGATGAAAATAACGTTTAAAGATATAAACTACGATGTCAAAATAACTAACATGTGGCAAGACCCATGTACAAAAGAGATATATATAAATATAAAGGAAAAATAATGACTAATCTTCAACTTATAAACACAACTAAAAAAATTGTTGTTTTTTCTGTGCTATCAATGAATATTTTATATTCCTCTGAAATAGATGATATTAAAAAATCGATGATGCAAAACTATATTGAACAAACTCAAAATATACAAGCCATTAAAAAAGACAATGAAGAATTAATACGACAAAACAGTATTTATTATAAAAATGTAGTTAATACTGCACGAGAATACTATAAAGGATTTGTGGCTAAAAGCTGGGGGGAAGAGAAT
>Ga0209707_1000523_pt1 | contig 23066 bp, 16 predicted proteins | sample EN4Hudsemesocosm_FD_184630 | JGI IMG/M metagenome (GOLD analysis project Ga0209707, IMG submission 184630) | Methane-oxidizing microbial communities from mesocosms in the Hudson Canyon - EN4B Hudson Canyon (SPAdes) (version 2) | ecosystem: Environmental > Aquatic > Marine > Cold seeps | place... | reverse complement strand
TTGACATCCCCCTTCAAAAACAACAAAATACGCGCCTCAAATGTTGCGGCTACATAGCTCAGTTGGTTAGAGCACATCACTCATAATGATGGGGTCCCAGGTTCGAATCCCGGTGTAGCCACCACTTTTATACCCCTAGTATTTCTAATATCTAATTTTTATTTCCTCGTAAAAAGTGCTGTCTTAATAATCATATATCCTTTAGTACCTTACCTAAGCTATTACCCCATCCCTGTAAAACTTTGTATACTTTTTAAACAAAATGTAATTCGTGAACTAAACTCAAACTGTACAAAAAAATATTAAATATTGCAGTAATGAGGTGTAGTCATGTATTTCTTAAAGCTTCTAGTTTTACTGGTTGTGGTTATTTTTAGTACCACGACTTATGCGCAAAGCAATGGAAACCCTCGACCAGGATCCCCCCACGACACACTAATATTTCACGTAAAGAAAGCAGCTAGTGGTGTCGTAAATTGCCAACCCGGAGGCCACGCCTCATTCGTTCGTTATGACCATACGAATGGAAGTGTTGTTCCGGTTAATATATTCATCACCATGACTGATTGGAATCAAGTCGACAACGATAATGATGGACTGTTTGATGAAGACCCTGATGACGGTATTGATAATGATGGCGATGGTGATACTGATGAAGATGGCCAAGAGCCTGGTGCTCAAACACGATTTATCGATTGTGATGGATTAGACGGCGACATTAGCCTACAGATACGAGATACCAACCCCGATGCTGGGTACATCTCAACTCAAGAATGGTTTATTCGCGCTATTGGAAAACCTGAAGAGAACTTTGCCTTCTTTACCAATGCAGATCAAGTTACATGCCTTTTAGTGGAGGACCCTGATGGAACTCCCAATACAGGTGATGAAGTCGTTGACTGCTCTTATGATAACTCAGCCTGGATTCCACTCGGCTATGTTAGCACCAACGGCTACGATTCAGACCAAGACGGTACAGTTGATGAAGTCTGCGTTAAACAAGTCAAACTTGGCGGAAAAAATAACGCTAGGGGTGGGGGCAAAACACCATTCTGCGATATAACACCCGAATTCCTTGTTGACGTTGATATAGACGATGACGGGGTAGTAGATGAAACCGATCAATTTATATTCTCGATCAGCTGCCTGGATGTCCCAGAAACAGATGTAGATGAATCGCTAACATGCCCTCTTAGCCGAATTATTTGGGATATTGACGAAGATGAAACAACCTCAAAAGCCAAGGCCCAAGTGTTTGTTAGTCACACAGGGGAGGCAAAAATAAAGGGAGGAAAAATTAAAGGAAGAAGTAAATAACCCTCCCCCTAAAAGCCCTCGGCAGAAACCGAGGGCCTAGCAAGCTAAGTTAGCTTATTTTAGATAATACTCTTTAGGTTATATTACCCGGAGCAAATGACATACTGCGGAACTCACTCTTATAGTTAGATGTACCAATTTTCTTAATCTTGGCTACACCCGTCTTAAATTTGCAAATTTCATCTATAATCATCTTCACGTAGTCGCATCATGACTCAAGAACTAAACCGTTTTCACTTTGAGCTAGAGCCTTATTTCGACAGTTACAATTACAGGTGCATGATCTGAGCATTCTGCATCATTTTCATATATCGGATTTTCTAAATGATTATTACTGACTTCTAAATCTGATACCGTTGCCAGACTATGGTCATATTCCGCATTAAAATCTTTGCTCATTAGAATGTAATCCAGAGTATTTCCTTTATTAGCGAAATAATGCGTTGGTTTACGCTCTGAGTTTTTGGCACTCGTATTCAAATCAAATGCATCAAACAGAGAGTATCGCGCTATCGATCTACGCTCTTCTTTCGATAAGCCTGAAATAAACTTGTGCCCCAGTTTATCCATATTTCTACCAGCCACTAATTGCTGCAACGCCGCAGACTCAATTGTGTCGTTCAGATCCCCTAAAACAATTGTCGGCCTTTCGTTACTACGCACCTGTTCTGCAAAATCCTGATATAACATTGAAGCTTCTGTGCCTCGTTGAATATTTGAAGCCCACCTCCCATGGATGTCTGCCAACATATGCCCTCGCACTGCATTATCATCTAAGCTGTGGTCGATTGTTTCCCTTTCAAACTTTGAACGTTTAGATTTAAGATGCACTACGTAGACGATAATTGTACTGAATCCATCTATTGATATTTCGGCTCTGATAGGTGCTCTACTAAAATTAAAATCAGGCTGTAACTTTAGTTCTTTAATTAGTGATTCGTTAACCTTCACTTCCGTAGCGGATATGATAGGAAACCGTGAGGCTATGGCTACGACAGGCTGGTTGAAAATAGGGTATTGATCCATCCCCGGTTCAGACACTGTCTGAAAGAAAGGTAGATTATGCTTGCTTACAAGCGTTTTTAGCGCTTCCGGACTAAAGACCTCTTGAAACCCGATGATATCTGCCGCCAAAACAGACAGCTGATTACTCAACCAAGCTTCTTTCTTAGCCCATTGCGCTTTTGTATAGATATTATCTAACTCATAATAAGCATTGGGTGGTTCAATATAGTTAAGCAAATTAAAGGTGCAAACCTTAAATTTTGTTGTGTATTCGTTCAATTTATAAATGTTCCTGCAAGAAAAAGACAAAGAAATAACTTAAAGGTGCCTCTCTAAAAACTCTACAAAATAAGTTTCAAGCTGCTCTCTTCCAGGACTTTCAATCGGATAATGCCCCGCATTGTTTAACGTCTTAATCGTGAATTCAGATTTGATATTTTTCAGGGATAAAGTACTAAGTAACTCTCTCGTCCAACGGTCATCTTCTGGCTGTGCCAAAAGGATGGGACAAACATCAAAGTCTTTGGCTTCTACGGGTGGGACGTAGCTCATAAATGAGGATAGAAACTCCAGAGACACCAGCGCTCCAGATGACGTTCTATCTTTAAGGAAATTCTTCAGTAGTTTTTTGTCGTTCGTTAGCGTGTACATTTTTGATACCCATTTCATAGGTATCTTAATACGGTTAATAACAGGGGTATTACCTAAAGCATTCACAAGCGGCACGAGCGGTGCTATCAATGGATGAATAACTGTTTCTTTGCAAACCTGTTTTATTCTCTCATCGAGAAAGGTCAGCCCAACAATACCTTTAACTTTTTTGTTCTTGCCTGCAGCATGGTAAGAAATCATTCCACCTGCACTTAAGCCAAATAAGAAAACGGGTAAGCCGTCTTTCTCGACTTCCTTATCTATCAAGTCTGATAACAAATCTACCCAATCGTCAAACTTCACCTTTGACTGTGTGACTTTGGTGACACCATAGCCGAGATTATCTGGCGCGACTACCGCATAACCATGCAGGGACAAGCGTTGACCAATAAGCAAAGTCATCTGGCGGCCATTAGTGCCGACACCATGATGCAGAATGACCTTGCATTTCGCATTCGGGGTGTCATATCTGTCAATATGAACACCGTTGCCCTTCCAATTCCAGGTTTCTTCCTGCGGTAGTTGATCGCTGGATAACTGTAGTGACTGTGGCAGGTTAGCCATAATGGCTTCCCACTGAGATTGATTGCTATAGCTTGTTTGATCCATCAATAGTGTCTCCGTGAGTGGTTTAGGTGACATATTAGGTTTACTTACACTGAATATCAAACGTAGTTATGGAAGGGGCTTGGTCTCAGCTAGATTGGTAGTTTCGAGCTTCTTAGAATAGGTTGCCAATGCTCCTTATACTTATATCCACTCTAATTCTCTTGCAACAGAAATAGCATGCGTCCGATTCTTGACGTGTAGTTTACTGTATATGTTTGCGATATGTGTCTTTACCGTTGCGGTTGATATGCTCAGTATATTACCAATTTCTTCATTGGATAGCCCTGTAGCGAGTTTACCAAGCACTTGAAACTCGCGCTTTGTAAGTTCAGTTATATGATTGCTTACCTTTAAGGTCGTATTGCTAGGTTTAGTGCTGTCTTCAATACATCCTAGTCCCAAGAGGGCCGTTAAAGTAGCGTTGCCACTGCCTGAAAATTTAGCCATCAATTGCTTAATGAAATCTTCATTATCTAGCATTGGTTGAAGTAAAAACTGTTCATCTAATACTGTTCTTAAACACCGAGTTTTATCGGATACTAGAAGTACACTCTCCATTAAATTCACAGCACTATGATGGTCTTGCTGTTTATATTTATAAACGGCTAAAAGAAGTTCACTTTTAAGTTCTAAAACCAGGTTGTTACTCTTTAAAGCTTGTTCTAATAAATATTTAAGGTCTGGTATAGGGTTCTTCCCTGTTTCCAATAAAAAACGACAATAAACCAAAAGTTCGAAGGTATATTGCTGTGAATTATCCTGAGACAAAGTCTTACGTTTACAAAAACTCTTAGACCACTTTATTAGAGATTTAGGCTCACCATCCATAACATCTAAAATAGCTTTCAGTAATACTGGGTCAGGTATCCCTAGATGCCAATCGTGATATAGACTCTTAAAATGCCGTTCTAGTTTAGTCACTATTTCTCGACTATTCTTTGTGGAGCCTCTGTCACATAATGCTAAAACCATTTCTGCCCACAAGTGATAAAGCTTAGTCAGGGGGTCGATTGATCTATATGACTGACGTATTAAATTAAGTTGCTCATGTGATTCATTTAGTTTGTTTTCTTCACGTAATGCCAATGCACGAACACGATAAATAACGGTGAATAAACCCACTGCATCAAACCCATGCTCTACAGACCATTGTTCAGCTTCTGTACACACCTCATAGGTTCTATCAACCAAGCCAGAGAAAATAAGGGCAGGGCCTAGGCACCCTAACGTTGCTAATAAACAAAATCCGTCTTTATCCAACTTACTTTGATAAAATGCAGTCAGTAAATACTCTATGGCTTGATCAAGTTGACCAGATAAGAATGCATTTGTACCTAAGCCATTCCAACACCAGTTTGAAAAAAACGTATGAACTTCCGCATAAGATTTAACACGATTTAGAATTTGATGGTTTTTAATTGCCCCCGTACTAAGCAGGTTGATCTGAAACTCTATGATATATACAACGTTCTTTAATTCAGTAAGGTCTTCGGGGGAGGTTATTCCCCTACACTCCCATTGAGTTTGACTGTCTTGCTCTATCTCAAGAATCGAATTTTTGATTACGGCTAGCTTGGCTTTTGCGTGATCATGTCCTAAGTTCTGATAGTCAGCCCATACATCAAATAAGCATAATTTTGGCATTTTATTGAGAATGTTTTTTGGGAAGCGAGTAATCAAAGCGCGGGCGATGTTGTATTGTCCACTCCTAATTATTTCTTTCAAAACAGGAAGGGCTAATTTACTCGCAGTGTTCCAATTATGTGTGTGTATGGCAAACTCAAAACAGTCAGACCATAATCCTCTTTTACTGAGCCAGCCTAATAATGTATTTGATAACTTGGTGTTGGCTGGAGTCTCATTATCAAAAGATTGGTTGATTAAACGTTCTCGAACTAATGTATGAATTGAATACCAAGATCCTTCGTCATCTTGAATGAGAAAGATGATATTTAAGTCTAATAATATATGTAACCAATTTGTACCCTCTACTTCACCAATTAAGGTTTTAATCATTTCTTCCGAGAAACGAGGTAGTGGAGCTACTAAAACCAGAAATTTATAACATCTCTGATCAAGGCAATTTAATACCTCATGATCAATGTAATTTTTTAATAGTGCAACGTCAGCTAAACGGCTTTGTACATTAACATTGGAAATTGATTGTTGAGTATTTAAATGGCTGCAGAGAATTTGTAATGCACCAAACCAGCCATCAGCAGCAGAGACTAATTCATCAAGTATATTTTGCTTGAGTATCAATTTAGACTTATCAGTAACATACAATTGTGCTTCTGAATTTGTAAGCCTTAGTTGCTCTTTCACTATTAGAAGCAACTCTCCCCGAGCTGAACGCTTAGATACACTTAACGGAGGTAAGGTTCGACAAGTAATAAAAAGGTGAAAATTCTCGGGTATATACTCAAGAAAGAAATTTACTTGTTCTAATAATCGCTGGTCCCAAATATCTTGAAAATCATCAAGCACTAATACTGCATGCTCCTCGAATAAGTAGCGAGTCTGAAAATGATTCAAGTCCTCAATAAGCTGTACAATGGCGGCATGCTGATCGCCTTCTGAATCAGAGTTTAGTAGCGTCAGCGATTTCTTACCGATATTCACATCTAAACGCTTAAGCGACTGAATTAAATAAGACCAAAATGTAACAGGGTTATTGTCTGATTTGTCTATTGAATACCAACAGCTACGAGTAACTATTGATTTTAAAAACTTAATGACAAGAGTGGTCTTACCATAACCTGCAGGTGCACTTAGCAGAGTTACCTTGTAGTTAGTATAGCTAGCAAGCTGGTTTTCTAACTCAATACGAGGCAAGGTTTTAGCTGGAACGCCCGGCGTTCTATTTTTTGTACTTAATAACATATTTTATAAAAACGAGTTAGCAATAAAATCATAAGCATTCAACGTAGAGCCTGCTTTGAATAGTGCAAATTATAAGAAGGGTGAAGCTATAATAAACAGCCCCCTAAGTTCAAAACGGCCATGGTATCTTCTGGTAAGGTTGGGAGGAACTTACTATCATTTATTTCTTTAGCCAAATACCCGCACAAACATTAAACCAAGGTCATTACTTAAGTTAACAGGAGTCTTTAATAAATCAATCTAGCCTGTCAAAACAATTTGTTGTCCATTCCTAGAATACAGCATATTTTGTGCGTTTCATCACAAAAAAAAGAGCATTCTAGTCCTTTTTTATGACCTCTAACTATAGCCATATCGCTACTATTTAAGAGCCTTAAGGCGAGCCTATCAATTCAGCAATCGGTGGGTATAAAAATATAAATTAGGAGTAGTAAAAAATGAAAGGCCTGAAAAAACTAGTATTAGTTAGCGCAATAGCAACGATTTCCTCATCAGTTCATGCTGAGCTTAAAGAACTCGATGATGAGGTGATGGGAGATCTTACCGGTCAAGCAGGATTAACCATTGAGCTAGAAACTCAAGTTGATGTTGGATCATTAATCTATACCGATGAAGGGAGCCTAGCGCTTAACAACATCCATTTGGGAGGTCAAGGCGGAACACTTCTAGATGATATCAGCATCACTATAGATATCGCTTCAGATGGCGATGCAATTATTGATGTTCACTCCACATCGGGCAGCCCTATTGATTTCAACTTATCTATAGATAGCATTGAGCTAAACGGTACAAGTGGTGAGAACACTTTATTGCTTTCCAATATCAATATGGATGGTTTCTTAACCAAGTTAAACATGACAGTCGATACAGCAACAGACACACTTAATGGAACAGTTGGTTTCTATATTACCGATCAAGACATGGATATCGACTTTCTTGCGGTAGGGATTAAAGATGTCACAGTGGGAAGCGACAACTCAACTGGGCTTGTAACAGATACTGAAGAACAAGCGATTGTGGCTGCTACCGGCTCAGCATTTATACATTCTTCGCTTAGCAAAAGTACCAATTCAAATGCTGCTTCTGGCGAAGCGCTTGTATTGGTCACTAACGCCTTTGAACTCGACATTGATGTGGGCGCGTTTGAAATCGGTGGTACATCAATAGGGACTTTAGCCATCTCTGACCTTGTAATTGGAAATACACGAATGGAAATCTATGGCCATTAATTGATTTTAAAGGTACGAAGATCAACATTACCGACACAAATAAAAGCAACTGGGGCGGGACTTGTATTTTGCCTGAGTGCACAATACAAGACCTACTCCCAAGTTTTAACCTTAGCTAAATATCGATAAATCCCTTGTTAGATTATCTACTATAAGCTCCAGTCACCATTACTAAACAAGGTTATCGGAACCTGGGTTAACTTGAAGGTGCAAGCCGCTCATTTTCTTCATATAGGTAATACCAGCTGTCTCACGAGGGTTAAGACATATCCGATATACGTTATCGGATATGTTCAAGCTAAGATGCTTACATTGGAATTAGTTCCCTAATGCATCAATTGCCTTCTGTCCAACCTGAGTATGATGTAGAACCCCTTTAAATGGCGCTACCGTGTTAGCTGGACCCTGAGTAAAAACCAAAACAGGGGTACTGGTATGAGTGCCAGTTGCCCAAACAACGCTTTGCCCTTCTGCAACTTCTCGTGCTAACAGATTTTGACGGTTGTCATCAGTTTGGTAGACAAAAAACGCATCGTTGGCACCCATTTTTGGAACCACTTTAGAACTTAGGTATTTATGTCCTTCGGTATAATAACGATTGTTTTCTGTAGCAAGTATACGCGATGCCTGCTCTTCGGTAATATCAAACTCTGTTTCTTCGTTGACGATTTTGGCAAGATTTTCAGGTGTTTGTTGATCCTTTTTCAGTGAATCAAATTTACCGTAGAAAATATCAGCATAGCTGGATTTTTGCGCGTAAAGTTTGTCTAGCGTTGATACATCACCAAAGTTGAAAGCAGGCTTGAACTGTTGCTCTTCAAACACGTCTCCTGGTAAATCGCGGCTGTGAGGCAGGTCATTTGCAGAGTAGCTGAAGCCGAAGCCGCCTGTTTCGTGATCAGCAGTTACAATAACAACAGTATCATCACGACCTTTTGCCCAGTCCAGAACGTATTCCAGAGTTTCATTTATTCTTAGCATCTCATGTAACATGGTGCCGGTATCGTTATAGTGCCCTGCCCAGTCAATTTGGCCCGCTTCGATCATTAAAAAGAAACCATTTTCGTTACTCGATAGTGAATCAATAGCTTTGGCAGACATTTCTTTTAGTGTCGGAATTGTACGGTTTGGATCATTTTTAGTCTTCGTTTCTTTAATCCCATCGGGTAGTGCTGAATAAGCAAATAGGCCAAGTATTTTACCTTCGGCTTTATCCATTTGTGACCGGTTAAACGCTAATGCGTAGTCTTGCTGCTGCGCTTCTTTAATCAGGTTACGACTATCTTTACGCTTAGATTTAATTCTGACTGTGCCTTCAGTCAGCTGCTCCAGTTCTTTGCGGACAGCAGATTGTTTATCATTCGCCTCTTTAGGAATCCAGTAACGCAGGCCACCAGAAAGCATCACATCGACATCATTATCAAGCATATCAACAGCGATCTCATTTTCCTTACTACGATGACTTTGGTGTGCTGCAAATCCAGCAGGTGTTGCATGGGTAATACGAGTGTCAGAAACTAATCCGGTTGACTTCCCCATCCTTTTCGCTTTTTCCAGGATACTCTCGGCGGTATTTCCATCTTTATCGGCGCCGATCATTTCAGAACCTGAATACTTACCCGTTGCGAGCTGAGTAGCCGATGCCGCAGAGTCAGTCACTAAGACATTATTTGCATTGGTCATTGAAATACTCATTTGACCATTGCTTGAAATGCGGTCAAATGCCGTCGTTCTATCTTTGATGACGGAGTTAGGGGCCTGCTGGGCGTAGGAGAGCAGAAGTCCTACCTGCTGTGGTCCCATGCCGTCACCAATGATCATAATGACATTTTTAGCTTTTGCTGTTTCAGTCGTTTCCTGAGTCGACTGTAGTTGGCTACAACCTGACATTGCTAGGGAACAAGCCAATAAACCACTCAATGCTCCGTGTTTACCGATTCTCATTCATTATCTCCTCTTAAAATTTATTTGTATTTATTGTGACCAAGGGTGTGCCGTTATTAAATAATTAATAACAACGTTACCCAAGGGATTGTGGAAGATATCCTTTCTTTCCTTAAGATCAACTCTAAATAACAGACTCGCTTTTCATTGAGTGCTCTTAAGCGCTAATGATAACCTTTATCTTTAATCATCTGTGATGAAATACTGTATATGTAGGAATATTTTTGCAACTTACCTTGTTAAATTAGATAATATAAGCGCTAGACTCAGTCACTAAACAAGGTTAACTATCTAACAGGATAAAATCGAATGAGCAGAAAAAAGAAAGGTCGGCTGCCGACAATGGAAAGCGAAGTTAAACGTGAACTTAAATCCCCGCTCTATAGAATGCGTGTAGTATCAAGTATCAATGAATACAAACGTAACAGAAAACATAAAAACGCTGACTATCACCTTAATTATATTTTAAAGAGTGCAATTAAGGTGATAGTTAACGTTCGTCCTACCTTGCTTACATCCTATCAGTAATTAATAAACTATCCTTCAGCTCTTTAGCCAGCTGATCAAAGCTTTTTTCATGATGAGTGTCGTAGGTCGGGGTTGCGCCGAAATGCAGGTCTGCACAATGACCGTTTACTGAAAAATAGTAATGAGTATTGGGCATCATATATTCAGTATTTTTATACTGGATCCGCGCATTATAGTGCACCTCCTGAATATCCTGATCAATCATTCGTACAGATTGAAGGTCTACAATATCAAGAAAACTACTCCCATCAACTATATGTTGCTCCCGACATAATTTTCGCTGATCAAAAAAAGGCTCGACATGAAGGGACAGAAAAAAACCATCTTTAGTGTGACCAAAGAATCGATATCTTATTTCTGATGATGTCACCTCCTTTTGATTCAAGACAGGGCTTGTAAAACGAACGGCCCAGCCCTGCTCTTTTGATGTGAGGTTTTGAGTATTCTCTGCTGCACTAACAGATAATGTAAATATTGCACTCACGACACAGCACCGGATTACACTCCGAGTATTCATAAATCCTTACCTTGCTTTAAAGTTGATTTAGTGTCTGTTATCAGATCATTATTATTTATTGAGCCATTTGCGACTCTTATTTTTATGCTTGGTTTTTATTATTTTTTTATCGCTTATTTTTTAGTTCTGTCTCTGTTGTAGTAACTATAAGATATCTATCGTTAAGCCGTTAAGTACGATTGACGACAATAAACTTGCAATTTACGCCACACTACATCATATTGTGACCATGTCGAATATTGAGCATTACCAGTACCCCATTAGTTATATACACACAGCAGCAAAGTCGTGGGAACATTACGGTGTAGATACCTCCACACTTCTTGAGCTCATGAACATAGATACTGATAAACTTGTAAACCCTGATGCCACGATTTCTGGAGAAGAGCTTCAGCGCCTCATTGTAATTTGCACTCATTTTAATAACACAGGTGTTCCTGACAGTATTCTGGTGGCAGAGCAGTTTAGCTTCACTAATGTAGGCCTGCTTGGACTCGCCATTCCCACATCAGAAGACTTTGGCTCGGTATTAGATCTACTAACTCGCTTTCTGTTTGCCAGTGCCCCAGGCCTAACTTTTGACTACCAAGTATCTTCTGACGACTTATTTATTGACTACCAAATGGACAAAGAGTTTGGAGATGCCCTGCCTTTTTTTAACGAAGTTGTGGTTTGTGTTATGCACCGCTTTGCAGAGTTATTTCAAGAAAAATTATTACCATCATCCATCTATTTTGCACATACCCCCAAATACCCCATAAAACTTTATGAGCAATTTTTGGAATGTCCCGTCTATACAAACAACAGTGTAAATCGCCTCTGTTTTCACATTAAAGACCTTCAGGCACAACTTAAGCACCCTGATAGCTCAACGTTTGCAATAATAGAAGGACAACTTAAAGCGACGATTAAACAAGAACAGGCAAGCGATAGCTGGTCACAAAAAATAGACGATATCTGGCATACCAAAGCAGAACAACAAATATTTCTATCCCAAAAGCAAATGGCTGAAGAATTACATATCAGCCCACGAACCTTAGTGAGAAGACTTGCTGAAGAAGGCCTTAGCTACCGATCATTAATTCAGTTATGGAGACTTGAAAAAGCAAAAGAGCTCCTCAAAAAAAGCGACTGCCCTATTTCTGAAATAGCCACCCGCATTGGCTTTGATGATGAAAGTGCTTTTTTTCGATTTTTTAAAGATTCAGAAGGCATAACACCAAGAAACTACCGAATATCCTAAAACTACATAAAGATAAACAGGCTTTAATGCATGAACGATGATTTACACCAAATAACATCCTCCTTACAGTTACTAGATGAAGATAAAAGTGACAATTTACTTTCACTAACATATTCGACTTTTTTTGCAGTGTGTCCAGAGGCTGAATCACTTTGGGAAAAAGATGACCCGGATTCTCGTGGGAAAATGTTTAACGGCATTATTCTAACCATTATGGATAACCTAACTCGACCGGAGGTTTGCGAGAATAATCTGGCATCAGATGTTAAAGATCATGATGAATATGGTGTTGATAAAGGGATGTATGGTTTGTTTTTTACATCGCTTCTACAAGCATTAAATACAATATTGGGAGAAGACTTTAACCAAGAAATGCAACAGACCTGGAAGCGTCAACTTGATCAGCTTGAAGGCATGGCTCACAAGCATTCTTGCAGGTAAGTACACAAAAAAATTAGATCCTGCGGTCAAGCCGCAGGATGACAGATAAGAGTAAACGAGGTGAAAAATAAGTACTAAAGACTATTACCCGTCTGCATTAATACGTTTTATAAGCTCAGACAACACCGCTTCAGATTGATCATTCTCCACCTGACATGTTCCTGCAGCCTGATGCCCTCCACCATTATACTCCAGCATCAACTCACCCACATTCGTTTTAGAACCTCTATCAAAAATAGACTTACCCGTAGCAAATACGGTATTTTGTTGTTTTAGCCCCCAAAGCACATGAATGGAAATATTACACTCAGGAAATAAGGCATAAATAACAAAGCGATTGCCTGCATGAATGGTATCTTCATTACGCAAATCAAGCACAACAAGGTTTTGATGAACGGTGGTGCAACGTTTTATTTGCGCTTTAAACTTTGCATCCTGATCAAAATAAAGCTCAACACGCTCTTTTACATCGGGCAGGGCAAGAATTTCATCGATATTATGATTTCGACAATAATCAATTAAATCCATCATTAATGCGTAATTTGAAATTCTGAACTCTCGAAAACGTCCTAAACCCGTTCTCGCATCCATTAAGAAGTTGAGAAGATCCCAACCTTTTGGGTTCAAAGCTTCATCTTTATTGAACTGGGCTGAGTCGCCTTTATCGACCGCCTCCATCATATCTTTCCACTCAGCAGGGAATGCCTTCTCTGCACCATAGTGATCATAAACTACACGAGCCGCTGAAGGCGCCTCAGGATCAATAATATGATTATCTTTTTTTTCGTTCCGTATTGTTTCAGATAAATGATGATCAAACGCCAGGTGAACACCTTCCACATACGGAAGGTTAGTAGAGATGTCTTGGTCAGATATTTCTATCACCCCATCCTGCATATCTTTAGGATGAACAAACTTAATATCATCGATTAAATTTAGATGTTTAAGTAAAACTGCACAAACCAAACCATCAAAATCACTTCGAGTAACTAAGCGAAATTTATTTGCCGTTTCAGCCATTCTGAGCTTCTCCTTTTTATTCTGCATAACAACTCTTAAAGCAGTATAGCTGAAATATTAAAGTCGCCAATTGAGAAAGAGCCTTAAATCTTACCGGTCTGATATATTGATGTGACTTTGCTCTTTGGCTGTTTCCCTAGCCAGCTCAGAAACGCCTCCTCTGGCATAGGTCTTCCTATAAAGTAACCTTGAGCAACATCACAGCCTAACGCCTTAAGCTGCAACAAGGTTTCTCTATCCTCAATACCCTCTGCAACAACAGATAGGCCGAGTGTATGAGCAAGGTTAATGGTCATTTCTACAATTTTTTTGTTTTGAGGAAATTGAATCATATTGGTGACGAACGAGCGATCAATTTTCAATTCATCAACAGGTAGCTGATTTAGGTATGATAGAGAAGAATAACCCGTACCAAAATCATCAATACTCAATTTAACGCCAAGTTCACTAAGACTATTAAGAGCACCCATTGCTTTTTCAGGGTTATCCATCATGGCTGTTTCAGTCATTTCAAATACAATTCTGTCAGGTGAAACACCGTATTCAATCAATTTGTTTAATGTATTTCTAACAAAGTTAACTTCAACAATATTTTTAGCTGATATATTAATCGACAATTGAATATCCTGCCCCAATTGCTGAAACTTTTTATCGTACTGGAGGATCTTATCAAGCACCCATGCTGTTAGAGGGCGAATTAACCCAGACTGTTCTGCCATTGGAATAAACTCATCAGGTCGAACAAACCCATGAGTATCATGACTCCAGCGAATCAGAGCCTCGGCTCCGACTACTTTCATCGTTTCTAAATCTACCTGAGGTTGCAAAAATAATGTAAGAGAATCCGACTCTATTGCTTTTAATAAGTCTCCCATCAACGACAGACGGCGAGTGCTGTAGTAGTTTTGATCAGGGGAGTAAGTAGATATTTTCTGCGATGATTTTTTAGAATTTTCTAATGCTATCGTTGCATGTTGAGCCAAAGAATCAAGCTCTTCACCATGAATAGGGTATAACGCAATACCTGCAATTGCATTTATATCAATGTGCATCCCTTCATGCTCGACGGGTTTCTTCATAACCTCCAATAGTTGCTCAGCAACTAAGTGAGGAGCACGAGTATCTTCACTCATCTCAACCAAGACCCCAAAACTAACTCCGTCAAGAACTGACAAAAAATGAAAATAATCATTGGTACGGTCAATAGGTAAAACATGATCAACCCTCCCCGCTTCATGAGCCAATCGATCTGAGGCACGAATTAACAGCAGGTCAGCATTACTTTTACCCAGAGTCTTGTTTATTTCATGAAAATGATCAAAGTGTATAACAACCAGACCAAATGATTTTATCGCTCCGAACTTAGCTGTTTTCAAATCTTCAATGCATTTATAAAGTAAAGTACTGTTAGGTAGCGATGTTAAGGCATCATAGCTTGCACGATCTAATAATTTTTTCTCAGCATGCTGCCATTTCAGTATGGTGTGATGCTTTGATTCAAGTGCCTCGTATTTAAGTTTTCTCTCAAGTTTAATTCTTTGAGCCAGACCTAAAGAAAGAAGAATTGCCTCCGCAGCCGAGCCATACTGCATCGCACTTTCAGTGAAAAAGTTCGTAGGCACAAAACCAAAAACACTGGATAGGTAAATTAAAATACCGCAAAGAAAGAGCGACCATGCAATCAAAAAGTAAGGTGCTGTTGGACTGCCTGCTTTATAAGTTTTCAACCCAATTGCAATTAACACAAGGGCAAATAAAGCGGCAACCGACCCTGCCATTTTGGGAAAGCTAACATCAAGAACAAGAAATCCGACAAAAATTGAAACAACCGACAAATTTACAACTCGGAGGATTGCACGATCTAGCCTTGGAATGAGTTTTTTGGTTTCCAAAAAGGATCGGGAAAACTGAAGCGCCCCAAGAACCGCAAAACATGTAAATACCAGCAGTGCATATTGATTCCAGGCTTCATAATTCCTCCAAATAAGCTGGAAACCTATACCATTCAAAGATAAAACGACCCCAGACAAGCCCAAAAGATAAATCACGTAATAAAGGTACGTCTGGTCTTTAACTGACACATAAAGAAAAAAGTTATACAAAAAGAGAGCCGTTAAAATACCAAAAAATATTCCCCATCCATATGAGCTCAATGTCTCATATTCAAAATACGTCTGCGCAGGCCACAAACTCAAAGGAACCTGTACAGAGCTATCGGAAGCCACCCTCATCCAAATTTCAAATTCATCTCCCCCTGAGCCTTTCAAAGGGTATATAAAGTTTCGATGAAGAACAGGCCTAGAAGCAAAAGGCTGGCTAGTGCCAGAACTTATGTGTTTAACCCCGTCCTTAGTTTGAATATATAAATCAATATATTTAAGTGGGGCATAATCTAAGGAAAGTATCCAGTTTTCATTTTCTGAAATAAGTTCTGAAAACCTAAAAGAAGTATGAATCCAGTATACAGAATCACTAAACCCAAAATTTAAAGTATCTCCCGGGTTGTCCTTCAACTTCCCTTGTAGCTTAAGACCTGCAAGCTCTTTAAATTTCAATTCCCCTGTAAGGTCTTCAACATAAGAAAGATGAGCATTAAGTGGAATCCTTTGGTTTTCATGTGAAACAACAAAGGAATATGCAGGAGCAGAAACAAAGAAAGCAACTGAACAGAAAATAATATAATTTAAAAAATACTTCATTTTATTGGCATCAAATATGCTTAAATACACGTCAAGTGCTAGTTAGCGTCAAAAAAAAGTCGAATATAGACTGTTATTCAAATAGTTACACTAGATTATAGAACCATTTTCTAGAAAAGAGCGTTTATTTACAAAATAAACAGGTACCAGTTCACGGATGATACTTTTAATAAAGGACGATATAAATTTTATGTGCTGGAAAAAAGATGTCTCATATAAAAAAACTAATTAAAGAAGAAAGAAAAGAAGAAAGATATGAAATTTACCTTCCTCTGGTCATTGAATCGAATGGTAGCCGCATTATCGCCCGCTCAAAAAACTTATCTATAGGTGGTGCAAGTATTTCATTAGTTGACCCAGTAAACACTGAGTCAATTGATAACGAAGGCTCTATTACAATCAGAACCAATTTCGGCAATATTAATACTCCCTATAAGGTTACGTACCGAAAAGAAAATATCATAGGCATCAGTTTCAACTCCACCACGACTGTTAACATTGACACCCTTAAGCACGTATTTACCAATATATCCATTGGACATGCGTTTCCATTAGCAGCAAATGAAAATAGTAAAACACCCGTAAACAGAGGCTTCTTCGGCGATATAAGAAGACGTTTATGGATTGTACTGCGCATGACCGGCATTTTATCAGCCAACTTATGCTGGCCACTATTAAAGCATGTAATCAGACCGAAGGTCGTTTTTGCAGTCTATGGCACCAGAGGAGATCAAAGAGCTTATATTCCCGACTGGTTCAGAAAAATATTTCCACCTGTCGCTGTAGCAGCCTACATTAAAGACAAATTCTCTCGAGGTGTAATGGTTTCTTCCGTTTACTCAGAAGAAGAGTTGGCCGCAGACTCAAACAAAGTCAGAAAATATATTGCCGATTTAAAGCGAGAATTCCCCAATGCAAACAGAATAGCTTTAGTAGGCAGACTACCTGGCTTTACCTTAAAAGCAGGCATTCCCATAACCCCGCCTTTAGTAGACGGATCATATGGCACTCGTTTTGCCATGTACGACTCAGCTATTCAGATTGCCAACAAAATGGAGGATGAGACTTACACCAACTCCATCGCCATTCTCGGCGGCGCAGGCAGAATTGGAGCAAGGTTAATAGAAGACCTCTGCAAGAAATTCCAAACAATTATTGCTATAGATCCTCGCTATACAGAAGAACATAGCAAAATAATCAATGGTTCAACCGTTCTCTACACAAAACGAGGCGAGCGATTAAAAGAAACACGCCTAGTGTTGGTACTTACCGCAAGAGGCAACGATATTTTACCGATGATAGGTCACTTTTCCCCAGGCACCATTGTGGCTGATGACACACACCCATGTATTAAGCGGCCGGCCAGAGCATTACTAAAAGAACAAGGCGTTGATTTATGGAAGACCGTAGTTACCAGTGATGCTTATAACATGTACCCAAGAATGCCTAACTTTAAAAACGATAATATTCCAGGCTGTTTACTAGAAGCCTTAGTACTCAATGCCCGCGGAGAGTCAGCCCTAAGCTCACCGGAAACGTTTTTTGACGAAACCAGAAAGTGCGGCTATAAAACATTACTTATTAGACACCCTGATGACTCTTAAAGAGTCATCATTAACTCAAGGACGACCACCTATGCGCTTATTTATAGTTATATTCATCTCTAGTTTACTAGTATCTCTACCGGCCGTAGCCAGCAACGATGGTCTAATCAATACCCAAAGTGCCCATGATGTAAAAACGACAGCAGACCGCCTTGAAGAAATACTAAAAACTAAAGGCATGACAGTCTTTACAAGAATCAACCATGCAGAAGGAGCACAAAAAACAGGACAAACACTACGTCCAACCGAGCTAGTTATTTTCGGTAACCCTAAGGTAGGCACCCCCTTAATGAAATGCAGCCAAACCATGGCTATTGACCTCCCACAAAAAGCATTAATCTGGGAAGATGAGTCTGGCACTGTGTGGCTCTCTTATAATGACCCAACCAGCCTAGCGATACGCCATAATATAAAAGGGTGCGACAAGGTGATTATGAAAATAGAAAACGCGCTAATTAATTTCTCCAAAGCCGCAACTAAACCTTAGATACCATTAAACCCTAGATACAATTAAACTTTAGAAACAATCACTTGGTTTCTTAGTTTATTGACTATACTTAGCGCTGAAAACAAGCCCATATAATAGATTCGTTAGAATACAAAAGGATTATTATGAATAAGCGCATTCAATCAATAGCAACGGCATGCACATTTTCTATATTAGCTTTAGGCGGAATATCATCTGCTCACGCTGATGGTTTCTATATCGGTGCAGGCGTATACCAAGCATATGCTGAAGAAGGTAACTTCGACGATGATGATACTGTACCGGCACTTTTTGCTGGATACAATTTCCTCGATACCAATATTTTCATGATGTCAGCTGAACTAGGCTACTACGACCTGGGTGGCTATGATGGCTCCTCGAACAACGTTGAATATGACATTGATGCATCGGCCATAACGCTCGCAGCCGTGGGTTATATTCCTATTGGCCCGTTTTTCGAAATTTATGCAAAAGCGGGGGCCGCTGCCATCAGTCTTGATGTGGAAATTAATGATGTAAAAGATGATTCAGATGGAACTGAAGCCTTTGGAGGGGTTGGTTTCAGCATCGATGTTTTGGACACCATTGATGTTTATGCTGAATATCTTATGTTTGATACTGATGTTGATTCACAGATAGCCGGTATTGGTGTGAGATTCGCTTTTTAGTCACCTTATCGCGCCAAAGTGCAGCTCCTACAAAGCATTCTATAATATCACTTTGTAGGAGCGGTTCTCAGCCGCGATAAGTCTTCAAGAATATTGACACTATTTAGCCTGCAATAATAAATCCCCCTCAGACAAGCCAGACAGCACTTCAACCTCTCCGTTTGCCATCGCTTTGCCCAAACGAATAAACCGGCGATTAGACTGCCCATCCTGCAACACCCATACAACATTTAACTGCCCTACCTGAACCACTCTATCAGCCGGAATCACAACGCTATTTTCGATGCCTGCCGGGATTAATAAACGGGCATACATTCCAGGCAACAATACTTCAGCATATTCAATACGTGCCTTAATCAAAAAGCTTCGTGAGCCGGTATCTGCGGCAGGTACAATCTCATCTATCTGGGCACCCACCGTTTTATTAAGTGAAGGAATATCTACGTTTAACGACTGCCCTACTTGAAGCGATAGCGCTAATTGCTCCCGAACATGTGCTTCAACTCTTAATGACAAAGGGTTGTAGAGTGACAATAATTGATTCCCCGGTGATGCGGTGTCACCAGGCTCGGAAAATCGATCAACAACCCGACCATTAATCGGTGATCGAACCTCGGTATAGCTCAACGCTGTTTCTGCTTCTTTTTTCTGCTGCTGAGCTAAGGCTAGCTCTGCTGTGAGCGAAGTATGGTTTGCCCGCGCCTTATCAACATCCACCAAAGCAACCAAACGTTGTTTATTTAGCTTTTCCACTCGAATAAGGTTTTGCTTCGCTTCAATAAGTCTTGCATTAACCGCTTTGATGTTTTCTTTTGCTTGCTCATATTTTGCAATTAAATCACTTTTCTCCAACTCAATTAATTTCTGACCTTTGTTTACAATATCACCTGCTCGCACATAAATGGCAGTAATTCTTGCGAGTATTCTGGATGATATTAATGTTGCATATTTCGCTTCAACGGAGGCTGGCACAGGCTCAATAATAGTGAGCGTTTTACGAGTCACCTCAAGCGCATTTGAAGCATCTACCCCCTTCGTCAATTCATTGATACCTGGCTGTAACTTTGTATCGAATACCCCAGCCATCCAGGCAACCATCAATAACAAAAGCACAATGGCAACTAGAGGTTTTACAACGGCATTAATTAACGGAGCCTTAACAGATTTGGTCATGATGTTATCTCTTTTTCTTTAACTGGTTTGTCAAACACTAATAAGTAAACCACTGGAACAACGATCAATGTAAAAAATGTTGATGAAATAATGCCGAAAATAATTGCCAGTGCTAAACCGCTAAATACCGGGTCTAAAATAATAATTAGATTACCTAGCAGTGTGGTTCCTGCAGTCAGTAAGATCGGCCTCATTCTAATTGCGCCCGCTTGAATTAGCGCTTCTTTTATTGGTAAGCCTTCTGCCCTAGCCTGGCTAATAAACTCAATCAATATTAATGAATTTCGCACCACAATCCCTGCTAAGGCAATCATTCCAATCATTGCGGTTGCTGTAAATAATATAGGCTCTGGCGCACCGGCAATAACACGTTCACCAAATTGATTTAGCAGCCAAAAGCCAGGCATGATACCAATGATAGTTAAAGGGATCGCAGACATAATAATCAACGATAGCGCAGACGAAGCCGTCTGTGCTCGTAAGACAAAAAATATGGCCGTTAAGGCAAATGCAAAGGCCAGCCCCATATCACGAAATACATCTACCGTAATTTTCCACTCACCCTCACCTTTCCAGCTAATATCAACCCCATCAGGTAATGCCCAGGCGTCACCACCGCCACTGGATAAGAAACTTCGTTGCTTCCAATTATTGGTACTCAAGCTATCGGTATTTTCTAAGCTATCTTTATCATTAATGTGGCTCTTATCACCAATATTGTCAGCATTAACGTCAGCATTAACGTCAGCAATAATCTCTGCTGGGGTTCGGCCCGACAACTCAGCCACAACATACACCACTGGTCTAAGGTCTTTTCGATGAATAGCCTCGTCAGCAATACCTTTCTCAAACCGCCCAAGCTCTCCCAGTGGAACTAGTGGCTGAGGGGCTGTTTCCAAACCTTGAGCAGTACTGCTTTGAACCACACCTGAACGTCCTCTTACCTGTAATCGCTCAAAATCATTAATATCATTTCTCTCTTCAGGTGACAGTCGCAACTCTATAGGCAATGGAACAGCCTCTCTAGACACCTGTAAGAAACCAGCTTGAACCCCTTCATTTGCCATCACCAAGGTAGTATTAATATCATCAGTAGAAATACCAGATAGTGCCGCTTTTTGTTTATCAGTAATAAATCGCAGGCGTGTTTTATCATCCTCAATCGTTGAGTCTATTTCTACAACAAATGGCTCTCGTTTTAAGCGCTTCATCAGAACAGCGGCAGCTTCTTTCTGCACCGAGTAAGGCGTTAATGTATTACCATAGATCTCTGCTACAACAGTACTCAATACGGGTGGACCTGGAGGGACTTCTACAATTTTTATCTTGATTCCATTCTGATTTAAAGGTTCAAGCAAAGCACGCAGCCGCAGCACAACACCATGTGACTGATGTTCCCTATCACCTTTATCTACTAATGTGACACGTAAGTCCGCCACATGAGAACCTGTTCGTTGATAATAGCGCCTAACCATTCCGTTAAAATCAATAGGGGACGGAATGCCAACATAAGCCGCTATTGCCCTGACCTCGGGCACCAAGCTAACATGTGCAGAAACTTGTTTTGCCAGCGCAGCGGTATTTTCTAAGCTGCTACTCTCTGGCATATCAATAAGAATTTGCACTTCATTTTTGTTGTCAAAAGGAAGGAGTTTAAGTGGCACTAATCGTAATACCGGCAAAACGGCCGCGATTATAAACAACACTAAAACAGCCCAAAGCACCCACTTCGCCTTTCTTCGATCCTCCAATAGTGGCCCAACGAGCTTCCGATAAACTTTTAACAGTCCAGACTCTTCTAACTCACCACTCTGTTGAGAGTGCTCAGCTACAGACTCAGACACTTTTGGCTTTAATAACTTTCGAGCCAGCCAGGGGGTCACTAAAAAGGCAACAAAGGTACTGGAAATAACACTAACAGGCACATTAAAAGCCATCGGCGCCATATACGGCCCCATCATTCCGGTAATAAAAGCCAGTGGAACAAAAGCCAGTGCAATGGTGAGCGTAGACATGATTAACGGGGTGCGAATCTCGGCAACGGCATTTACAATACTTGTATCGAGATCAGTCTTCCCTCTATTAATAAAACGAGAGATATTATCTACACCTGTAATCGGGTCATCCACCAATAAGCCAAGAGACAAAATAAGCGCAAAAAGCGTGACTCTATTAATGGTATAGCCGAAGGCCATATCCAATCCTAGTGTAATGCCATAACAAATAGGCACTGCCAAACCTACTACCAAGGCAGGACGCCAACCTAGAAAAACGCCAATAAATATCACTACAGTCATTACAGCAAACCCAAGGCTAGCGGTGAGATTATTAACCTTCTCGTTAGCTGTTTCCCCGTAATCTCTGATGACTTCAACATTTATTTCATCGGGTAACAGCTCTTGCTTCAAGCTGTAAATTAGTTGGTGCACATCATCAGCCACTTGAACGGCATTACTGCCCCGTTGCTTAGCGACACTAATACTAACCATGGGAGAGTCATCATTTGCTGCATCTGGGTGCCCCGATGCAAAATCAATCCACGTGTAATAATCAGGTTCATCCGGACCATCAACAATATCTGCGACATCTTTCAAAAAAATGGGGGTGCCATCTATAACATTAATTACCAATGACTCAAGTGCTTCAACGGAGCGTACAAAATCACCCGTTTCCAGAAGGATGGATTGGTTATTAAAAGCCCATTGACCAGCATTCTCTAATTTATTAGATATCTGAAGAGCATTAACAATATCTACAGCGGTGGTTTTACGTGCAGCTAAACTTTCTGGCTTAATCTGTATTCGAACGCTTCGGGGGCGACCACCCACCACATTAACTTCACTCGTAGACGGAATCCGCTGTACCGCTGTTGATACATCCTCCGCCAGCCTTCTCAGTTCATAATCACTATATCTAACAGGGTCACTGCTCCACAATGCAAGGATCATAATGGGGACATCGTCAACCTCAACTGGCTTAACCAGCCAGTGTTGCACAACTCCTGGAACCTTATCTTGGTTGGAATAAAGCTTATTGTAGGTATTAAGT
>Ga0209707_1000522_pt1 | contig 23080 bp, 18 predicted proteins | sample EN4Hudsemesocosm_FD_184630 | JGI IMG/M metagenome (GOLD analysis project Ga0209707, IMG submission 184630) | Methane-oxidizing microbial communities from mesocosms in the Hudson Canyon - EN4B Hudson Canyon (SPAdes) (version 2) | ecosystem: Environmental > Aquatic > Marine > Cold seeps | place... | reverse complement strand
CTGGATACTTTGGATACTTCACCTTTTTCTATCATGATATACAACAAACTCAAAGCCCCAATACTAACTGCAACTGCCATGTAAAGTATGGCATAAACTAAATCAGAATTAAAATTAAATCTTACTTCTTCATAAAAGAACATCAAAGGTAATACAAGAAAAGCAGAAACAAAAGTCTGTACAGCACCACCTGAAAATAAATTCATATTTGAACAGTATTTCTTTTGATATAAGTTACCTAGGCTTAATCCTAACAATGCAAATATGCTCATAAATATTCCATATGAAATATTTGCTGTGTAATCAAACTTAGCCATAACTACAAAGCTCACACCAACAAAACCAATCATTAGACCTAGCCAATGTTTTTTGCTTATTTTTTCTTTTAGTACTCCAATAGCAAGTACAGCCACTAAAGCTGGTTGCAAAGCAATAATCAAGGCATTAAGAGAAGGGCTTACACCTAAGTCAATTGAGACAAATACCCCAATTGAAAATACTGCTACGGTTAAACTGCCTGCAACAGAAATATGCATGTATTCTTTTAGGTTTTTAGGCCAAGATACTTTTAAATAATAAGCAATTCCAACAAGTAAAATAAAAGCAATAAAAAAACGAATCAACAAAAAAGCCATAGGGGATATGTTTTGAAGACCATATTTTGTGGCTGTAAATCCACTTCCATATAAAATAATAAAACACAGAGGTAATAAAAAACCTGTTTGAGATTTAGATATTTGCATTCATGCTCATTACAAGTAAAGTAATTATAGAAAGCGTGTAGATACCTATTCCAATTAACTTTTGCATTTTGACTCCTTTGTATAAATCCATAGTTTTGCGTCTTGACTAGATAGTCAAGTGGAAGTATAGCAAAACTTGACTATCTAGTCAAGTTTTTAAAATTTATCTGATTTTTATATTTTTAGGGATTGTAAAAAAAGGTCTAATTGAGAAATACATGTTTGAAATACTTCACCATCATGGGATTTCTTGGCTGTTCCCAAACATCCTTCTAGGGAAGCCACGATATACATTGATAATGCTTTAGGGTCATCATGTTTGATTTCACCTATTTTAATTGCTTTAATTAATACCTCTTCAAAGATACTTTCAAAGTTAACATAAACTTTTTCAAGAGCATTTTTAAAGTCTGTATCTATGGGGGAAAGCTCTTGAACCAGATTATTTAACTTACAGCCATTTACAAAATCAAAACCATCTTTTTGTTTTAATAGTTTGATAATTTCATCAATAAAATTCTTTTCATATGACAATAAAGGCTCATATTTATTTCGCATATAAGTACTGAGATTCTCTTCAATCATCGCTAAAGTAAGCGCTTTTTTTGATTTAAAAAAGTGATACATTGAGCCTTTATTCATAGTGGCTTTTTTGAGTATTTTATCCACAGATGTTGCGCTATATCCATTTTCATAAATCTCTCTAAATGTTACTTCTAATAATTTGTCTTTACTATTCATATTTTTCCTATTTACTTAAAGCTACACTAATTCCAAGAGAAATTAATACTGCTCCTATTGCTTTGTCAAACATCTTCCCAAATGAGTTAAAAAAGTTTCGCACTTTATTTAAAGATAAAATAAATGACAGTGCAACAAACCAAAATATTGCAGTAATCGCACTAAATGCTCCATAAGCTGCTTGAATTTCAAGTGGCGTAGTTGGTGATACTACAACTGTAAACATTGAAAGAAAAAACAGTGTGGCTTTAGGATTAAGTGCATTACACAAAAAACCCATCATAAATGATTTTCTATCGCTGATGTATTCGTGTTTTTGCTCACCTTGCGCTTCAAGTTTCATACCTCGTGATTTTAAACTTTGGTATCCGATATAGATTAAATACGCAGCTCCAAGATATTTGATTATTGAAAACAGAACAATCGATTGTGAAATAATCAAGCCTATTCCTAAAAGTGTATAAACAAGATGTACTGAAACACCACATCCTATTCCTATACTTGCAATGATTGAAGCTCGTTTTCCATAAGTGATACTTTGTTTTAGTATCATAGCAAAATCAGGGCCAGGGGCGAGAAGTGCCATAAACATAGCAAAAGCGTAAATTAAAAATTCGTTTAAATATAAAGAGTATTCCATCTATTTTTTCCTTCGTTTTCTAAAAGAGCAGTATTTTAACATAACTTGACCAATGAGTCAAATGTGAACTATGTTCGTTTCTGACCCTCTTTTGGAGCATTAACCTCTTTTTGAACATGTAGGCTTAAGTTATTATAAAATAGTTCTCCATAATCAGTCAATCGGTTAATGGCTTCATATGCTTGTACCAAATTGTTATTGTATTTAACCGCATCTCTTAATATTTTGATAATTTTAATGGACTCTAGAAAATTCACGTGATGGGGTGCTTCTATTGGTGAACTATAATATTTGTGCATACGCTCCACAAGTTTTTTATTTCTTATTTCAATAAATACAGACTCTATGGGAGATTTAAAAAACAGAATCTTTTGTTTGACATTGATTGAAATATAAGTGGTTTCCATTCCATATATTTTTCTTGAATAAGAATCAAATAAAAAAAGTTTTTTGTTGTAGTTATTATGAAATAATTCATATATCAAATCCAAAATTTTAATTTTTTCCTCTTTGGTATAAAAATTTCCAATCTCAGAATAACAAAAACTCAAAACTGATTTGATAGAATACCACTCTGTTGTATCATAATCATATTTAAGCATTTGCTCAATTCTTTTTTCTTTTAATTCTTCAATTTCTTTACTCGTTTTGGTTCGATAAATTCTCTTAACAGCAGTATCTCTATACATGGGTCCTGGGAATTGTGCTTGTATGACAAAACGTCGGTTGGCTTCAAGTTCCATAATGTAGTTGAGTCTACCATGATAATCATCATCAATGATTCGAATCTCTTTTTGAGGTATTTGAGTTATAGATTTTGTAAATTCATCCCCTGTACACCCCTCTTCCCAAATAAAGTCGGGATATCTAAACAGTTGACAAAGTTTCTCTTTTACATCATCGGGTGGTTCAACTTGGGTAACATTATCAACCCAAGAGGTGACGGTTCTTCTGTCTTTTTGAATCAGTGATGCAAATTTTGATATACTAAGATTTGATCTTGCGTAAATTTCTATTAACTTCTCTATACCACTTTTAAAACTCATTTTACTTTCCTCATCATATATTTGAAATTGTACCATTTTTTTTCACAATATACAATAACTGTACATTATGTCATTTAGTGTAAAAATATTGTAAATTCTTTCTCTATAAATGTACAGTTCATCCCAATCTCATTGGAGTATAATAACTGTATACAAAATGCTAAAGGATATACATGAGCGCAGGAAAAAGATTTAGAGAAGCACTAAGTGAAGAAACACCATTACAAATAGTTGGAGCTGTTAACGCTTACAGTGCATTACAAGCAACAAAAGTTGGGTATAAAGCATTATACCTTTCAGGTGCAGGAGTTGCAAACTCAAGTTATGGTCTACCTGATCTTGGTATGACAATGTTAGAAGATGTTTGTATTGATATCAGAAGAATTACTTCAATTACAGATGTTCCTTTATTAGTTGATGCTGATACTGGTTGGGGACATGCATTTAATATTGCACGTACTGTTAAAGAAATGACAAAAGCAGGAGCTGCTGGAATTCATTTAGAAGACCAAATCGCTGCGAAAAGGTGTGGTCACAGACCAAATAAAGAATTGGTTACATCTGAAGAAATGAGTGACAGAATCAGAGCTGCGGTTGATGCAAAAACTGACCCTGATTTCGTAATTATGGCTAGAACTGATGCACATGCAAGTGAAGGTCAACAAGCTGCAATCGACAGAGCATTAGCATACGTTGAAGCAGGTGCAGATATGATTTTTGCTGAAGCAATTCACACACTTAAAGAATATAAAGAGTTTACAGATGTAATCAAAGTTCCAGTATTAGCAAATATTACTGAATTTGGAGCAACTCCAATGTTTACAACTGAAGAGCTAGGGAGTGTTGGGATTTCAATGGTTCTTTACCCACTTTCAGCATTTAGAGCTATGAATAAAGCAGCTTTAACTGTATACCAAGACTTAAGAGAAAAAGGTACACAAGAAGGTACTTTAGAGACAATGCAAACAAGAATGGAACTATACGAGATGTTAGGTTACCATGAGTATGAGAATAAAATGGATGCTCTGTTTTCTCAGGGTAAAGCAAAAAACTAGTTAAGATTTAAGACCATAAAGTAAAAAATAAATTCACAAGAAAAAAGGGGAATATAATGAGTACTACAACTACAGGATTCAAACCAAAAAAATCTGTTGCACTTTCAGGAACATCTGCAGGTAATACAGCTCTTTGTTCAGTTGGGAAAAGTGGAAATGACCTACATTACAGAGGTTATGATATTTTAGAATTTGCTGATAAAGCAGAATTTGAAGAAATTGCACATTTAATTGTTCATGGAACATTACCTAATCAAGCAGAGTTAGATGTATATAAAGCAAAACTTAGATCATTCAGAGATATTCCTCAAGGTGTTAAAATTGCTTTGGAGCAATTACCAAAAACTTGTCATCCAATGGATGTTATGAGAACAGGTTGTTCAGTTCTAGGTGCCATAGATCAAGAAGATGAAGCTCATGATAAAGGTGAAGCTCAAGATATAATAAACAGATTAATGGGATCATTTTCTTCTATACTATTATACTGGTACCACTTTGCATATAATGGTAAGAGAATTGATGTTGTAACTGACGATGATACAGTTGGTGGTCATTTCTTACATCTATTACATGGTGAAAAACCAAAAGAATCTTGGGTAAAAGCTATGCACGTATCTTTAATTCTTTATGCAGAACATGAATTTAATGCTTCAACTTTCACAGGACGTGTAATTGCTGGAACAAATTCAGATATGTTCTCTTGTATCACTGGTTCAATTGGAGCTTTAAGAGGTCCAAAACATGGTGGAGCTAATGAAGTTGCATTCTACATTCAAGAAAGATATAAATCTGCAGATGAAGCAGAAAAAGATATTCTAGAAAGAATGGCTAAAAAAGAAATTATTATTGGATTTGGACATCCAGTTTATACTTCTTGTGATCCAAGAAACGTAGTGATTAAAAAAGTTGCTGAAGAATTATCTAAAGAAAACAACGACACATTAATGTATGAAGTTGCTGAGCGAATTGAATCAATTATGTGGGATAAAAAGAAAATGTTCCCAAATCTTGACTGGTTCTCTGCTGTTTCTTATAATCAAATGGGAATTCCAACAGATATGTTTACTCCAATTTTTATTATTTCAAGAGTTACTGGATGGGGTGCACACGTAATTGAGCAAAGAGAAGATGGTAAAATTATCAGACCCTCAGCTACTTACACAGGACCTGAAGATTTAAAATTCGTTCCTTTAGCAGACAGACCATAATACTTTAAAATATTCTAGCGCCTCCTTGGCAACACTAAAAGGATGGGTCTATACTCATCCTTTTTTTACTTATATAAAGGGATATAAAATATGACAAATGAAAAATATCTAAAAAAATTAGAAGGTTTCGATACAAGCTTTTATGACGTAAAAGCAGCCGTTGAAGATATCACTCCTGGTTCTTTTGAAAAACTAAACTACATTTCAAGAGTTTTAGCAGAAAACCTCTTGCGAAAATGCCCAAGTGTTGATTTAGAAGCTTCTTTGGTTCAATTAATAGAAAAAAGAACAGACAAAGATTTTCCTTGGTACCCATCAAGAGTAGTAACTCACGATATTCTTGGACTTACTGCTTTAGTTGATTTAGCTGGTTTAAGAGAAGCAGTTGAAGCAGGTGGCGGAGATCCTAGAAAAGTTAACCCTGTTGTTCCTACTCAATTAATTGTTGATCACTCATTAGCAGTAGAGTGTGGTGGATTTGATCCTGAAGCATTTCAAAATAATAGAGATATTGAAGACAGAAGAAATGCAGACAGATTCCATTTTATTAATTGGACGAAAGAAGCATTTGATAATGTAGATGTTATTCCTCCAGGCAATGGTATTATGCATCAAATTAACTTAGAAAAAATGTCTCCTGTTATTCATAATATTGATGGAATTGCAAGTCCAGATACATTAGTTGGAACGGATTCACATACTCCACATGTTGATGCTCTTGGGGTTTATGCACTTGGAGTTGGTGGATTAGAAGCTGAAAACGTAATGCTTGGAAATCCTTCCTTTATGCGAGTTCCTGAAGTTATTGGAGTAAAAGTTATTGGTGTTCGAGCTGAGGGAATAACAGCCACGGATATTGCTTTAACATTAACATCATTTTTAAGAGAGAATAATGTCATTTCTTCATTCTTGGAATTTTTTGGTCCTGGGCTAGAATACTTAAACTTAGGAGATCGTGCCACTATTTCTAACATGACTCCTGAATATGGTGCAAGTGCTGCTATGTTTGGTATTGATGAGCAAACTTTAGATTATTTAACATTAACTGGGCGTGAGTCTTCACAAGTTAAATTGGTAGAAGCTTATGCTAAGGCAAATGGCTTATGGGCAACTTCTTTAACTAAAGCTACATATGCCAGAGAAATTATATTTGATTTATCTGAAGTTACAAGATCATTAGCTGGTCCATCAAAACCTCATAAACTTGTACCTACAAATACATTGGTATCTGAGGGTTTGATTAAAGACTTTAAAGAAGAAGATGAAACGAAGATTCCAGATGGTGGAATTTTAATTGCCGCTATTACTTCATGTACTAATACTTCTAATCCCAGAAATGTTATAGCTGCTGGTTTACTCGCTCGTAAAGCAAATAAATTAGGTTTACAGCGTAAACCATGGGTTAAATCTTCATTGGCACCAGGTTCAAAAGTAGTTGAGACATATTTAAAAGATGCCAACTTACTTCCTGAATTAGAAAAACTTGGGTTTGGTATTGTTGGATTTGCATGTACTACTTGTAATGGTATGAGTGGAGCTCTTGACCCAGTTATTCAAAAAGAAGTTGTAGATAATGATATTTATTCAACGGCAGTACTTTCTGGAAACAGAAACTTTGACGGTAGAATTCACCCTTATGTAAAAGAAGCATTTTTAGCATCGCCAGCACTAGTTGTTGCTTATGCATTAGCAGGTTCTATTAGATTTGATATTGAGAAAGACTCATTAGGAACTGATTCAAATGGTAATTCTATTACATTAAAAGATTTATGGCCTACAGATGCTGAAATCAACGCAGTAGAAAAAGCTTCAGTTAGACCAGAAATGTTTGGTGCTATTTATGATCCAATGTTTGCTAAAAGTGAGTTAAGTGGAATTGAAATCTCACCATTTTATAAATGGAATACTCAATCTACATATATTAACAAGCCTCCATACTGGGAAGCTGAATACATGGAAATGCCAGAACTTAAGGGTATGAGACCATTAGGTGTATTCCCTGATAATATCACTACTGATCACTTATCTCCCTCAAATGCAATTTTACCAACATCAGCGTCTGGTGAGTATTGTTTAAAAATGGGATTACCTGTTGAAGATTTAAACTCTTATGCAACACATAGAGGGGATCATCATACAGCATCTCGTGCAACTTTAGCAAACCCAAAACTCTTTAACGAAATGGTTAAAGATGAAAAAGGTGAAACAAAGCAAGGTTCATTAACTAAAATCATGCCTGAAGGTACTGAATCTAGGATGTGGGAAGCCATTGAGACATATACCCAAAGAAAACAAGCACTTATTATTGTTGCTGGTACAAACTATGGTCAGGGATCATCACGAGATTGGGCTGCTAAAGGGGTTAGACTAGCAGGTGTTGAAGTTTTAATTGCAGAATCAATTGAAAGGATTCATAGAACCAACTTAGTTGGAATGGGTGTATTACCATTACAATTTCAAGCTGGTGACACTCGACATACTTACTCAATTGAAGGTTCTGAAACATTTGATATTGAGGGTGACATCACTCCTAGAACTGACTTAACAGTAGTTATGACCAGAGAAAATGGTGAAGTTGTTAAATTCCAAGTTTTATGTAGATTAGATACTTCAGCAGAAGTTGATGTTTACAAAAATGGTGGTATTTTACAAAAATTTGCAAAAGACGTTATTGCATCTAAATAAAAGTTTCTAAAAGGGCTAATTCTTTAGCCTTTTTAGTTTAAAAAGCCTATAAAGAAATCAAAAGATTTTTTTATAGACTATTTTAGAATAAAAATTACAAGGATACACACAATGGCTTACCAACCACAATTTAAAGTAAAAGCAACCTATATGAGAGGTGGAACTTCAAAAGGAACATTTTTTAATATTAGTGATTTACCTGTAGAAGCTCAAGAAGACCAAACAAAAAGAAATAAATTACTTCAAAGAATTGTGGGAAGTCCTGATGTTTATAAAAAGCAAATGGATGGAATGGGGGGAGCCAGTTCAAGTACCTCTAAAGCTATCTTAGTTGGAAAATCAGAAGTTGCGGGTCATGATGTAGATTATTATTTTTGTCAAGTTGCAATTGATAAAGACTTTGTAGATATGAGTGGAAACTGTGGAAATTTAAGTTCTGCTGTTGGACCTTTTGCCATTCACGAAGGTTTGGTTGAAAATGTTCCTCAAAATGGAATTTGTTGTGTAAGAATCTGGCAAGCCAATATCAAAAAAACGATTCTTTGTTACGTTACTATGGAAAATGGCATGGTTAAAGAGATGGGTGATTATGAAATTGATGGTGTTGCATTCCCAGCAGAAGAGATTCAATTAGAGTTCGTTGAACCCGTGGATCCTTCTGAAGAACTATTTCCCACTGGAAACTTAATAGATGATTTGGAAGTTGAAGGAATAGGTACGTTTAAAGCTACTATGATAACAGCTGGTATTCCAACGGTATTTGTAAATGCTGAGGCTATTGGATATAAAGGTACTGAATTACAAGGTGATATTAACTCAGATAACGAAGCACTTGAAAGATTTGAAAAAATCAGAGTTGCAGGTGCTCTTAAAATGGGTCTTATAACAGATCCAGCAGAAGCTGAAACGAAACAACATACTCCAAAAATTGCTTTTGTATCTCCTGCAAAAGATTTTATCACATCAAGTGGTAAAGAAGTATATGCATCAGATATGGATTTACATGTACGTGCATTATCTATGCAACAACTTCACCATGCAATGATGGGAACAGCTTCAGTTGCCATTGGAGTTGCAGCCTGTATTCCTGGAACTCTTGTAAATATTGCCAGTGGCGGTGGTGATAAAGATACGGTTACTTTTGGTCATCCATCAGGAGCAATTAAAGTTGGAGCCGTTCTTTCTCAAAATAATGGAAAACTTGTAGTTGAAAAAGCAAGTATGAGTAGAAGTGCAAGAATTATTATGGAAGGTTATGTTCACGTTCCTGCAGGAACTATGGACTAATCAGTCATTATCTCAATACTTGCTCTAATCTAAAAAACTGAGCTCCTACTGTGTAAAGATGTCTTTTCCCTTTTAGTCCTCTTTACACAGGTAATATCTAATAAAATTTTAACTCAACAGTTATTTATACGTACCCTCTTATAACAGTTTAACCAGTAAGCAGACTTATTCCTAAGGAGATAATAGTGTTTAAATCAAAAATATTTTTAAAAGCTATGTTTATAGTAACAAGTATGATTCTTATATATACTTTATCAATATCTGTTTTTACAATACCTAAAGTTGAAAATAGTATTAAGAATTTAGAAGAAAAAAATGCCAGAGAAGTTCTAAAAAAAGTGGTGATGATTGTAAAAAATGGGCATAAAGATTTAGAGAACTTTAAAAAAATTATTTTTGAAAAGCACAAAGAAGAGTTAAAAAATTTAACAGACACAGTTTGGTCAATTGTTCACACAAAATATAACCAATCAAAACTAGAAAATGTTGGTATTTTACTTAAGAAGCGCTCACTTGAATTCAAATCAAACTTAACAAAGTTTTATAACAACAATAAAAATAAAATGAGTGAAGATGAGTTAAAAAGTGCAATGATAAGCCACATTAATATTTACAGATATAACAATGGCACTGGATATTTCTGGGTTAATGATTTTACACCTAAGATGATAACTCATCCAATACTTCCAGAACTTAATAACAGGCATTTAGAAAACTATAAAGACTCTAATGGTATCTATGTTTTTAACGAAATGGTTGATATCGCACGAGCAGAAAATTCAGGCATAACCCAATATATGTGGCTTAACCCAAAATCTAAAAAAATAGAAAAGAAAATAAGTTATATCTTTAAATTTGAACCCTTTAATTGGATTATAGGAACAGGTGAATATTACAGTGTTCTAAAACAAAGATTACAAGATGAAGTATTTGAACTTATAAATAAGGTAAGATACTCCCATAAGAACTACTTTTTTGTATCAAACTACCATAATGTATTACTCTCCCATCCTACTTTACAAGGTGAGAATTTTTCAAAAACACGAGATAAAAAAGGCAACTTAATCATTCCTCCAATGGTAAAAATAGCGAGAGAAAAAGGTGAAGGTTTTTATTCTTATTGGTGGGAAAAAAATAATACTGACAATAACATTTATGAAAAGTTATCCTTCGTAAAAAACTTTCCTGATTGGAAGTTAATAATTGGGACTGGTGTGTATATCGATGATATAGAAGCAGAAGTTGCTAAAAGAAAAGAAGTGCTTATAAAACAATTAAGAGATGTTATTAGCTCAACAAAACTTGGGAAGACAGGATATTTATATATCTTTAATCATGAGGGGAAAATGCTTATACATCCCAATGAAAATTTAAATAACAATAGAAATTTCTACAAAATACAAACACCCATTACGGGGACCTTAATTTATGATGATTTAGTAAATGCATCCAAAACAAAAAATAAATCATTGAACTACAAGTGGGACAAACCATCGGATAAAGGAAACTATATATATGATAAAATTTCTTGGGTTGAATATATTCCCCAACTAGATTGGTATATAGGTTCATCTGTTTATACTGAAGAATTTAAAGATTCAGCAAATCATATTAGAGACTTTGTAATATTCACTGCCTTAGTCATTTTAGCACTCTCACTACTTTATAGTTTTCTCTTTTTCAAAAACTTACTTCTACCCATAACTGTCCTCTCTAAACTTGTATTAAAAGTCTCTAAGGGTGACTATTCTACAAGATATACCTTAAATCATAAAAATGATGAAGTGGGTATTTTAGTTGATAAGTTTAATGAAATGGTTAACTTAATTGAAAACAGAACCCATGAACTTGAAGACTCAAATAAAGAACTTAAACAAAGTATTTCAGATTTAAAAAAAACTCAAAAAAAGTTAATTGAAGTAGAAAAGATGGCAGGTCTTGGGGGACTGGTTGCAGGTGTTGCCCATGAAATAAACACTCCTGTTGGAATTGGACTTACGGGAGTTACTCATCTTTTGGATATTACGGATAACATTTTAAAAGACTATAAGTCTGATAATATTTCACAAGAAGAATTTGAGGAGTACTTACATTCTTCAAAAAACTTAGCAAACATCATTAATGTAAATATAAATAAAACGGCACATCTTATTAGAAGTTTTAAACAAATTGCAGTAGATCAAACAAGTGAAGAAAAAAGAGAGTTTAACTTAGCAGAATATATTGATGAAGTACTATTAAATATTCATAACGATTTAAAGAAGACAAACTTAAGTGTGATTATAAGTTGCGAAAAAAACATGCTTATTAATTCATACCCTGGTGCATATTCTCAGATACTGTCACATTTGATCTTAAATACAATCAGACATGGTTATGATACAAAAGCACAAGGAAAAATATTTATAGACATTTTGAAAAATAAAAATACCTTGACTATTTACTACAAAGATGAGGGAAAAGGTATTTCCAATGAGAATCTTTCAAAAATATTTGAACCTTTTTTCACGACGAATAGGGAAAATGGGGGCATGGGGTTAGGCCTAAATATTATATATAATATAATCACAAATAATCTAAAAGGAAAAATCAATTGTAGCAATAGAAAAGAAGCAGGGGTACTGTTCGAAATTATAATTCCTTTATAAAGTAATCCCTGCCATTATCTTTCTATCCTTAATAAGATTACTTTGAATACCTAAAAGCTTTATCTTTTAACTCTTGTAATTGTTTTTGACTAATACCTTTTTTTACAATTGCAAAATCACCGGAATAAATTGTTGGCACTTTATCTGTTTTATTTTCTAAGTCAAGTTTAACCGCTTCTGCCATAGCAACACCATTATCATCATTAATTCTCATAACCGTAATATCTAATAGATTCTTTTCAATAGCCTTAAGTTCACTACTTCCTCCACCCCAACCATTTGTTGCGATTTTGCCCATTAAGTTTCTTTTCTTTAGTACCTCAATCACACCTAAAGCAATATCTGTAGACCCTGAATATATAAACTTAATGTCTTTGTGATTATCCAAAATTTGACTGGTAGCTTTTATGGCTTTTTCTTTATTAAAGTCTGTGTAGTATGAATCCACTAATTTCAAGTCACTGTTACTTGAAACATAATTTATAAATTCTGTTCCTCTCATATAACTCACATAACCTCTTGTACCATATAATACGGCATATTTACCTTCTTTTGCTTGTTTAATGTAATAATTGGCTAAATGTGTACTTCCAATCACATGGTCAAACCCAACATACAAAAATGGCTGTCTTTTACCCCATCTTTTAACGGGTGTTGTAATATTTTGTAAAATGAGTTTGGGCTTTTGACGGCTTAGAATTCTTTCAATAAATTGGGAATGTTTAGAAGCATCAAGGGTGAAAATTAAAAAATCTGTATCATTTTTTATAGCATTTAAAAGTTGTTTCGCTTGATTTTTTATCTCAATACCGGGTTTACTAAAGTAGTCTTTTAACTCATAAGAGATATTAAGTTCTTTTAATCTTTTTTCAAAAGAGACTTTACTCCTTCTCCAATAATCAGAAATTTGATTTCCTGGATAAACCATAACAATTTTTACTTTTTTCTTTTGAATAACGGACAATTTAACCGCATCTACACTAACTTGTTTAATAAAATCTGAAGAGGTTTGTTTTTGTTCGGGATTAAGATTTAGGTATTCATCTACTAACCAGTACTTTTCATGTGCATTTGAAAGTGTAAAACTTAGGCAGAGGAAGAGTAGAACTTTAATAAATTGTCTCATAATAGTCTCCATTATACTTATAATGAAAATGATATTAAAAGAGAACTTAATGTTCTCTTTTAGTAATAATTAGATTATTTATTTAACCAGCTTACTAATTTCTTTAAAAACTGGACTTTTAGCACTAACAGTTAATTCAAATAAAATTGATTCATATGTAGTTGGAATTACACCTGCTTGTACTAATCGCTCAATTGCCATAATAGTATTATACTCAGCACGTGAAGTAACACAATCAGTTACGAGTACAGGTTGTAAACCTTCAGCGAGTAAATCTAAACATGTTTGTAATACACATACATGAGTCTCAATTCCAGCAACGATAACCACTTTTTTTCCACTGTTTTTAATGGCTTCTAACGTACCATCATTTTTACAACAAGAAAAAGTTACTTTTTCAAAGTGTGGGTCAGCATCTATTAATTCTCGCACAGCAGGTATAGTTTCACCCAAACCTTTTTTATATTGTTCATTTACAATAAAAGGCACCTCATGAAGTTTTAATCCTTTGATTAAAGTAACAAGATTTGCTTCAATTATCTCTTTGTTTGCCATATGAGGAAAAAGCCTTTCTTGTACGTCAACTAAACAAAACAGTGCATCATTTACATTAATTCTCATCTTCTCTCCTTGATATAAATTTATTTAAAAGCTACTTTTTCAGCCCGTGCTAATAACTCTTTTGCCCCTTGTTTGACAAAAGTATCTGCAAATTCAATTCCTGCTGTTTCATAAGCAGTTTTAGCAACTGTAATTTCTTCTGCAATATACTCACTACCATCGGGCATTCCAACGATAGCTTTCAGTTTAACATTTTCATCAATAATTGTGGCTTTCACTCCAATTGGAACTTGACACCCACCTTGAAGTGTATGAACAAAACTTCTCTCAATAGTAGATTCGATGTGTGCTTCTTCATCATTTAATACAGATATCAATTCAATGATTTTAGCATCAGTTGTTGTTTCAATTCCCAGTGTTGCCTGACCCATTGAAGGAATCATAGTATCAGTATCAATTGGAGTAAAGTATTTTACTTCATTTTCAATCCCCAGTTTTTGAACCCCAGTACTTGCCAAAATAATTGCATCATACTCGCCATTGTTAAGTTTTTGTATTCTGGTATTGATGTTTCCTCTTAAATCTTTAAGTATAACATCAGGTCTTAAAATTTTAATGGCCATTCTACGTCTTAAACTTGTAGTTCCAACAACTGCGCCTTTTGGTAAGTCTTCGATGCTGGCATATTTATTGCTTAATAATGCATCTCTTGGATCATATCTTTTAGTAACTGCTGCTAATACTAATCCATCTTCAAATTCAGTGGGTACATCTTTTAAACTGTGAACAGCAAGATGTGCTTCTCCATTTAACATAGCTATTTCAAGCTCTTTAGTAAAAAGACCTTTGCCTCCAATTTTTGCCAAAGGAACATCCAAAATCTTGTCCCCTTTAGTCACAAACTCTTGCAAGGAAATTTCCATCTCAGGGTAATGTTTTTGTAATTCACTTTTAACAAATTCTGATTGCCAAAGTGCAAGTTTACTTCTTCTTGTTGCTATAACTAACTTTTTCATTTGATTCCTAATGTTTTATATTTTTCTTTTGATTTATCTTTAATACCATTTATAAAAATACTGGGAGTAGAAGTTATCATAACTGCATCAGCCATCACAATATCACTCATAAAGTGTTCTTTTATATCTTTTTCTTCCAACTGAAGTGCTGTAATATTTGTATTAAATGTATTATTGAAAGCACTCAATACTATTTTTGTCTCTGTTTCACTTTTATCAAATAACATATCCAAATTTGTATTATAAATTCTTGACACCATGTCACTTGAGCCCTCTTTTTGGGCGATTATCATTGCTTTACTTATAATTGAAGAGGCACTGGGAATTTGTATATTGGTAAAATGATAATAATATAAAGCAATTTTGTTCTTTCTCTCATTGACATATTTAATCAGTTTCGGCACCTTTATTTTACATGCATCACATAAAGGATCTGAGAAAATGACAATTTTATCTTTTGCCTTATGGGAACCTGCTATTAAGTGTTGTTTGTTATGAAATACATCATTAAGTTTAGGTGATATATCTTTTTTAAGAGAAATACCTGTTTTAATATCATTTAACTCTGTTGCAATCATATCTCCATTTGTAAACACAATATCTTTTATTCTGGCTGTTCTATTATGAAGCCCCAGCTCAATATCAACTATATAGGCATACCAACCCTTAGTGTTTATCTTTTCTTTGTGTATTATTTTCATCTCTTTAACTTGCATTCTTTTATTATTACTGAGACGTTGTTTTTCGAAGTTTAAAACATTTTCTTCCATTTGACCTGCATATAAAATATTAACTATTAAAAAACTGGCAAGTACAATTTGTTTTATCATTGATGTTTTCCTTTTATGTTTTAGATTTTACTGTGATTTTTCGAACATCAAATAACTCTTTGGCTTTATTTAACATAGCCGAGTTTAAAATATCTTCTATTTGTGTCTCTTTTTGGGCAGGCGTGGGGTTTTGTGTTTTTGACATATCAGCAACGCAACCACTTCCCATTTCAACATCTTCTTCTTTTTTCACTTCTGCCTCAACAGGTGCTTTTACAACATCTGCTTTTTCAATAATTGTTTTTTCAATGACTGTTGAGGCTTTAGGCTTTTTTACTTCACCCTTTTCAAACTCTATTTCCACGTCAAGTCCAAAAATTTCTTCCACAAAACTTCTAATCAATGCAAAGTTTTTATAGAGTAATTTTCTGTCTTCATCTAAGGCATAACTTACAATATGTAACTTCTCCGCCTCAAAGTTCTTGTAAATAAAGTTTTTCTCGAAACACGTTCCCAATTCATGACTTCTATCATATACCTTAGCAATAAGTTTTTTATAGGTTTGCTCTGCTTGTGTTAAAGCAGGTACTTCTATAGGTAAATCAATTTGTCTAACTTCTACAGGTTCTTCAAGGATTGGATTATTTTCTATTTCATTGCTGCTTATTTCAGAGGGAGGTTCGCTCAGAGTTTCATAAGCGGGTACCGTTTCAATTGCATCAATTGAACCTAAGTCCATTGAAGTAGGTACTTGAGTTTCTTCTTGAATTTGAATAGCTTGTACTTCTGGTTCTATTTGGCTTTGAGTACTTGGAACTTCTTGAATCACTTCAGAGACAGTTGGTGAAGGAACACTTAGGGGTGTTACCTGAACCTTAACTTCAACTTCTTTGGTTTCAATTTTTTCCACTTCGTCAATGATTTCTTCTATGGTTTTTAAATTACACGCTTCAATCATTTTATTTAAGGTCAGAATTAATACAAAACCACTGTCTGAGTTCAGACTCAGTAAATATTTTGCATCTGCAATCACACGAAAAAAACGATCAAATATCAGTAAATCAAAACGAGGGTCACGTTGCAATAACTTCTCTTTTAGATAAATAGTCATCTCATCACAAATTTGACCCGCCTCATAATCTTCTAAATCAACCAGTATTTGCGTAATATCACCTTTCTTCAAGATAACTTCAAATATCTTATCCATAAAAGCAGGGTCAATTAAACCAAGCATATCAGTAACTGCGGTGGTTGTTACTTTTCCTTTGGCAAATATAATCGCTTGGTCAAGTAAAGTTAGTGTATCTCTTAAACTTCCTTGTCCACCTCGACTCAAAATTTCTAATGCTGAAGTTTCAAATTCAACATTTTCTTCATTTAAAATATGTGAGAGGTGATGCATAACATCTTTGTGCGCAATTTTTTTAAATCTAAAATGTTGTGTTCTGCTCAAAATAGTAGCAGGAAGTTTTAAAGGGTCTGTGGTTGCTAAAATAAACTTAACAAAAGAAGGAGGCTCCTCAAGGGTTTTTAATAAAGCATTAAATGCTTGCGTGGTTAACATATGAACCTCATCAATGATAAAGACCTTAAATGAAGCCGAACTTGGTTTATATTTTGTATGTTCTATTAAGTCCTTAATATCATCGATTCCTCGGTTTGAGGCTGCATCCATTTCGATAATATCAAGATGTTTATTGGCATTAGCACTGATACAACTGTCACATACATCACAAGGTTTAGATGTAGGTCCATTTTGACAGATAAGTGCTTTTGCCATAATTCTTGCAGTTGATGTTTTCCCACTTCCTCTAAGACCTGAAAACAAATAGGCATGAGAAAGTCTATTTGAATCAAGTGCCAGACATAGTGTTTGAGAGATAGTGCTTTGACCTACTAAATCCTCAAACTTTTGAGGCCTGTATTTTAGTGCTAAAACTTTTTGTTCTTCAATCATTTAATAAACTCCCTAACCATTGTTTAGCTGTATTTTTGAGACTTTCAGGATTCTCAGAAGCAAAAAATGATACCTTTGTTTCTTTAAAATTTTTGTCATAATCGTGTTCGTCTTTAAGATATTTTACAATTGCATCTCCAGAGTGTATTGTCATGCAACCTCCTAAGTATTGTGAGATTTGTTCTTGAATTAAAGGAAAATGTGTACAGCCTAAAATAACAACATCAACTTTCCCCAAATTTTCAAAATAGTGTTCTAAAGTAGAATCCAATATTTTTCCTGCAAAGATACCCTCTTCAACTATAGGAACAAAAAGTCCCGTTGGGATGCAGATAAGGTTATTATAACCTTGTTTTTTTAAAGAAATTTCATATTTTTTCGAATGAATGGTAGCTTTTGTGCCCAAAACTAAGATATTGGCACTTTTGTCATTCACTGTTTGAGTACATGCCATTACACCTGGTTCAATTACGCCAATAATAGGAATATCAGACACTTCTTTTAACTCTGAAATTGCGTGAGCTGAGGCTGTATTACAAGCAATAATAACAATATCCAAATCAAAGTTTTTGAAAAATTCTAATGCTTCAAAAGAGTATCTGATAATAGTGTTTTTGTCTTTCGCTCCATAAGGTACTCGAGCCGTATCTCCATAATAAATAATTTCTTCAAATATTTTTTCTTCTAAGAGAGATTTTACTACAGTCAAGCCACCAATACCCGAATCAAATACGCCTACTTTCAAATTTTTCCTTCTTATATAATTATCAAAGATTATATCAAAAAAGTTATAACTAATATGTTAAAATAAACAGACTTATTTTACGAAGGCACAAATTTTGTTTTTACATTTTCATCCATTTGACCCCTACATCAACCAAGATACTACAAAAATCATTGTGGGCACACTTCCCCCTCCCCGTTTTTGCACAAATCAATTAAAACCCAAAGACGTAAACTTTTGTTATGGTTCTTGTGATGGTTTGTTATGGCCTTGTTTAGAAAGAATCTACAAGCAAGATTTTTTATATGACAATTCACAAGAAGCAATAATGCAACGTAAAGAATTTTTGATTAAAAATAATATTGGTTTTTGTGATATCGTGGATTCATGTAAAAGAGAGAAAATAGATGCCAGTGATTTGGGTATGAGTGATGTTATACTTAGAGACATACTTGAATACATACAGTTAAACAAAAATATTTCTAAGCTCATTTTCACAGGAGGCAACAGTAAAAATGGACCAGAATATTTTTTCAGAAAAATACTGAAAGAGCGTAATATCACTTATACGTGTATCTCCAATGAGGTACCCAGAATTCACGAATTCTCCTATGACAATCGAGTCATACAAACCATCAGTTTAACCTCTCCATCAAATGCCGCCAACAGGTCAATTGGGGCCAGTTTATATTACAAACAAAAAAAATTGGAAAACCCAAAATACACGACCTTTGATTTTAGGGTTGAACAGTATGAAAAAGTATTTCTAGAGCTTTAGCAATACTTATCTATTAATTACTTGACATTTAAAAGTTTAATATATATACTTCAAGCATGAATACATTAGAATTTTGGTCTTTATATATTATCACCGTTTTTGTTGCCTCTATTATCCCAGGCCCCAGTATGCTTTTAGCTCTGGCTCATGGAATAAAACATGGAACAAAAATTTCAATGGTTACCGCACTTGGTAACAGTATTGCTTCTATGATACAAGCGAGTATTGCCATAGCAGGACTTGGTATTTTATTATCAACTTCGACTTTAGTGTTTATGATTGTGAAATACATAGGGGCTGCTTATTTAATCTACCTTGGTATTAAGCTGTTTAAAGCTCCTTTTACCATAGATGATTCAAATGCCAATACCACAGAAAAACCTGTACTTAAAAAACTCTTTTCAGAAGCATTTATTGTGGCAGCTGCCAATCCAAAGGCTTTGATTTTTTTCACAGCTCTTTTCCCTCAGTTTATTCAAGAAAATAGAGCTGGACTCATGCACTATTCTATCTTAGTATTGGTTTTAGGATTCATTGCATTTTTATGTATGATGATTTACTCATTTGGAGGTTTTAAAGTTAAAGGATTTTTTAATACCTCGAAAATATCTAAGTACATTGGAAAAATTATAGGAACAACTTTTGTCAGTCTTGGTTTTGGACTAGCCTTTACAAGCAAATAAAACAATTACCCACTTTATAAATTAAATGTGGGTAGAAGCTCTCTTATTCCATCTATAAACATTTGTACTGCCATCATTAATAGTAACATCCCCATCAATCTCTCTAATGCTGTTAGACCTTTGGTTTTAAGAACTCGGTATAAAACAGGTGAAAGTAGTAGTACTAAAGAAGATAAACCCCACCCCATTAATAAAGATACAAATAATTCTCCTGTGTGACTGGAGTTCGTTTTGGCAAGTACCAATAAAGTAGCCAATGCGGCAGGTCCGGCTATCATGGGCATGGCTATTGGAACAACCAGTGGGTCCTCATCTCTTTTTACTGAAAACATACTCTCTCCACTTGGATCTGGGAAAATCATCTTTAATGCAATCACAAAAAAGATAATACCACCTGCTATGGTTATGGCTTGAGTTTCTAAGTGAAAGATACTTAAAAATTTGTCTCCAAAAAATAAAAAAGTTACCAAAATAACCAATCCAATTAGAACTTCTCTGATGATAACTCTTCTGTGTTTTTCTTTATCTACATTTTTTAAAATACTTAATAATAAAGGTACATTTCCGAAGGGGTCTAAAATAAAAAATATTAATATTGCAGTTGATATGATTGAAAAAGTATTGTCCATATATTTGTCCTAAATAAATTTAAGCAGATTATATCACATCTAAATAATATTCAATTTAATTAGTTGTTTTAAAAGCTCCCCTTTTATTTTCAACTTGCAAGTAAATACGAATTCACAACAATTTCATCAATTTGTTCTGGTTCTAAGTGTAACTGAGCATATTCCAAATAAACACCACTGGTTAAAAACAAGTTAAATATATCCGCATCAATGTGTTTGTCTTTTGCCATATAACTTAATATTTTAATGGCTTCTGATAATTTTTTTGCCTCTTTATATGGTCTATCTGAGGCAGTTAAAGCTTCAAAGATATCTGCCACAGCCATAATTCTAGCAGGAATTGACATCTGATCTTTTTTTAACTTTTTAGGATACCCCGTCCCTATTAAGGTTTCATGGTGTGCACCTGCATACTCAGGAACCCTTTCCAGATGTTTGGGAAAAGGAAGTTGTTCTAACATTTTAATGGTCATAATCATATGTTCATTAATTTTAAATCTTTCTTCTTTGCTTAAAGTACCTTTTTCAATAGTCAAGTTATATACCTCACCAAGGTTATATAAATCTTCTGGTACTTCTAACTTAAAACCAGATTCGTCATATTCTTCTTTTGAAAAATGTTCTCGTGGAATTATATGTTCTTGTTTATCACTTAGTAAATATTCTTGCTTAGAAAGACTCATTGGGTGTCTTTTCTGTTCATCTCTTGATAGGCCTAAAGTATTATCAAATTCACGAACCCAAATTCTTTGTGCGATAGAATGTACTCTCTCTTGATGATTTTTAGTCATAAACTCTGCACCTTTATTAGCATTCGCTATAAATACAAAGTCATCTTTTAATATTTGATGTTCTTTCTCTAGCCAACTATTCACTTCACTTTTATTTTCACCTTTTTCTATTTTAGAAAAAGACTCAATGATTAAATCTCTATGGATAACTTCAAATCTCGTTCGTATCTCATGAATTCTATTATATATGGTTTCCAATTTTGTTGCTTTATCAACAACATACTCTGGTGTTGTTACTTTCCCACAATCATGGAGCCATGCAGCTATACTTAATTCTCTTAGTTCATCTTTAGTACTAAGCTCAAAGTCTTTGAATATTCCACTTGTTGAACTTGACGCTTTTTTGGCTAACATCACTGATAATACAGGAACTCGATTACAGTGGCCTCCTGTATATTTTGACTTGTTATCAATAGCTCCTGCTAATACTTTAATAAAAGAGTCCATCAACTTAACTTGTGCTTCTTCATGTTTTTTAATTGCACTTGCCATGGTATAGAAGGATTGTGATAAATAATGTAACTCACATACGGGAGTTTCTATTATTTTAACATTATCAAAGTCTTGGTCAATAATTTTTTTATTTTCTTCCATTAATTTGTCTATGGGTTTTACAATCAACTTGGTTGCAATCCACACAATAGGGATTAATATCAATAAAAATAATATGTTCATTATCAAAGAAAAATATATCTTTTCATTGTAAGGCTCCAACATTGCATCTTTGGGAACAAGTATGGATAAATACGTTTTAAATTCATTGTTTTCTTTTAAAGGAATGTTACTTACAGAATAGTTGGCTTCATTTATAATTGCCGTAGAGAGTTTATTTTTACTTGAGTTTTTAAGTACCTCATTAATACTATTGGGGAAATTTTGTTTATTAATATTTGATGCTACAACTTTACCATTGTCATCAAAGATATAAAGTTGTGTTCCTTTTATAAACTCTTGTTCCTTTAAAAAACGTGACATACTTTTTAATGAAACATCAAAAGCAATAACATTATTGGAAGTTTCAATTCTTTTTGAATATGTAACTCCCATGCTACCTAGATTAGCGAAAAGATATGGTTTAGTTCTAATCATCTCCTTTGAGTTCATCGCTTTTTTATACCAAAGTCTTTCTTTTGGGTTGTATTGAGTATTGTCTCTTAATACTCTTGTTTGCTTCAAATTAGAATCTAAATATTGTTTTGTTTGAACTTGAGTATTGTTTTTTGAAAATATCTTAATGACCAGCCATCTCTCATTTTTTTGTGCATCAAATTTTTCTCTCAAGTTTTTTTCATTTTCTAAATTAATCACTTCATAAAAGTTACCATTGTCATAACCAATATATAATGCATAAATCAGATTATTGTGTAAAAGTGCACGTGTGAGTTTTTTTAACATCAAATGCTGTTCTTCTTCTACAGGTAAATCATGAATTCCACTGGAGAGTTCCAATAATGAGAGCACATTATTACTGGTCTCATATGAATTTCGAGCAATCAGTTTCGTTTTATCTGCAATTTGTTCTATTGATTCACTGGTTCCTTTAAAAGCTAATTGTTTTGAAGAGTAGTATTGTAATCCCAGTGAAATAACAGTTGAAAGGGTTACAACAAAAATAAGAATAAACAAAATTGTAGGACGAATCTTTAAGTGTATTTTCTTCATATAATCTCTTTTAAATGGTTTTTATTAGCACATTGTAAAAACAGAAATGAATAAAAAACATTTCAATTTGAAAACACATTAGCAGATTAGCGTTAATATTTACATAAAAACTACACAATTTTCATACAAAATTTCAAAATAAATTCAAAATAGTTCTACTTTGTAAATTATTGAAAGTTTTGAAATATCTTCAATTACTTTTTAGTTAATTTGAATTTAGAATTCATTCCCATCAATGGCATGATAAGAATAAGATGTGATTTCACCCTCATTAGTATTATATACTATCTCTATTGGTCGACAACATACTTCACAATCATCCACTAAGGA
>Ga0209707_1000518_pt1 | contig 23250 bp, 20 predicted proteins | sample EN4Hudsemesocosm_FD_184630 | JGI IMG/M metagenome (GOLD analysis project Ga0209707, IMG submission 184630) | Methane-oxidizing microbial communities from mesocosms in the Hudson Canyon - EN4B Hudson Canyon (SPAdes) (version 2) | ecosystem: Environmental > Aquatic > Marine > Cold seeps | place... | reverse complement strand
ACTCGACACAAGATTTATTTACAGGGTAAGTACTTAAAAGCAATCTGAATATTGAATGTTACAAGAATTATTCCTGCACTCTATCTTCCATGATAGGATTGCCGATTATACAACTGAATTAATTGCCCGAGTGTTCATGTCTAAAATACTATCTTTGAGCGTATTAGCATTGTGCTATATCCTTCCTTTGGCTACCGCAACTGTATTTGCCAATACCGATAAACATGGTGAATTACCTAAAGCCGTAAGCAATAACGCCGTTGCACAAGTAAAAGCTAACAACCAAGATTATATAATTTCATTTTCAGGTTTGGCCAGCGGCAAAAGTTTTGAAGACGTTCATAATTACACCTATGTTTATGATGTTAAGCTGCAAACATGGCAAATAAAGTCACCAGTACCTATTGCTAAAGCAATCAATGGTTTAACCGGACGACTTGCGAGTGTTGCTACGGCAATCAATGATACCGCTTATGTATTTGGCGGTTATACCGTAGCAGAAGATCATAGTGAAGTATCAGTGCCTGATGTATATGCCTACCATGTATTGACTGATCAATATCAGCAATTAACTGCGATGCCAGTGCCAGTTGATGACAGCGTTGCTCTGGCGTACAAAAATCGTTATATCTTCTTAATTAGTGGCTGGCACAACGACGGAAACGTGAATTTAGTGCAGTTGTTTGATACACAAACGAATCAATGGCAGCAGGCATCACCATTTCCTGGTAAACCTGTATTTGGTCATGCTGGTGGGATAGTTGAAAACACCTTAGTTATTTGTGACGGCGTTCGAGTTGATGTTCACCTTACTAAACGTCGCAGTTATGCCGCAGAAAGTACCTGTTATCGTGGCGAAATAAATCCCAAAAAGCCTAGTAATATTTCATGGCATCAGGTTAAGCACCCTACTCGTACCTCACGTTATCGTATGGCAGCTAAAGGCGTAATAAATCCAGTAACAAACTCAAAAGAAATAGTTTTTGTTGGCGGCAGTGATAACCCGTATAACTACAATGGTATCGGTTATAACGGCGAGCCATCTACGCCGAGCAATGAAATTTGGCGATACAATATTGCCACAGCAACATGGCAAATAACTTATAGCAACATATCAACAATGGATCATCGTGGCCTGCTGGAACTTAATGGTAAATTACTCACCGTTGGCGGTATGGGTAAAAACCAAAAAGTACTTAAAAGCATTAATACCTACTAGTGGTTTACCGCGTTTTTGTTAACCTCTATTTAGGCGATAAAAGTTACTGATTACGTGACTTCCTTCCTAAAGAAAAAATTATTTAGCTAAGTTTTTATCAAATGGGCAATTAAAACCTTTTTTGCGTGAAATTGCCCTGTTAGAATACGCCTCATATTTATTACTCGCTTACTAATGGAATTTATTCTCAATGCGTACAAGCCAATATTTACTTTCAACGTTGAAAGAAACCCCTGCTAGTGCTGAAGTTATCAGTCATCAATTAATGTTACGTGCTGGTTTAGTGCGTAATGTCGCTTCAGGAATGTATACGTGGCTACCGACAGGTTTAAAAGTGTTACGTAAAGTTGAAAACATTGTACGTGAAGAAATGGAACGTGCTGGCTCATTAGAAGTATTAATGCCAATGGTGCAACCTGCTGACCTTTGGGAAGAATCAGGTCGCTGGGAAGACTATGGTCCTGAATTATTACGTTTAAAAGATCGTCACAATCGCTCATTCGTATTAGGCCCTACGCACGAAGAAGTTATCACTAAACTTGTTAGCAATGAAATTAGCAGTTACAAGCAACTGCCATTGAACATGTTTCAAATTCAAACAAAATTCCGTGATGAAATTCGTCCTCGTTTCGGCGTAATGCGTGGCCGTGAATTCTTAATGAAAGATGCTTATTCTTTCCATTTAGGTGCTGATTGCCTAGATAAAACTTATCAAGCGATGTTCGATGCTTATTGTCGTATTTTCGATCGTTTAGGCCTAGATTACCGCCCTGTTATCGCTGATACTGGCTCAATTGGTGGTGATGCATCACATGAGTTTCATGTTTTAGCTGATTCAGGTGAAGATGATATCGCCTTTAGTGATGTTAGTGACTTTGCCGCGAACGTTGAAAAAGCTGAAGCGCTAGCTCCTACAGGAACGCGTCCAGAAGCAACTCAAACATTAGCAGAAGTATCAACGCCAAACGTTCGTACTATTGAAGACGTAGCTGCATTCTTTAAAGTTGATGCGGCAAATACGGTTAAAACGTTATTGGTTATGGGTGTTGCAAGCGCAGATAATGAAGCACCAATTGTTGCGTTAGTTGTCCGTGGTGATCATCAATTAAACGAAATTAAAGCTGAAAACTTAGCGCAGGTTGCTACGCCATTAACTTTTGCGACTGATGAACAGATATTAGCAACGGTTAATTGTAATGCTGGCTCTATTGGCCCTGTCGGCTTAAATATTGATGTTATTGTTGACCGCAGTGCAGCACATTTAGCTGACTTTATTTGTGGCGCAAACAAAAACGATGTGCACTTTAGCGGCGTAAACTGGGATCGTGACGCGACAAACTATAGCGTTGAAGATATCCGTAACGTGGTTGAAGGTGACCCTAGCCCATGCGGCGAAGGTAATATCGTTATCAAACGTGGTATCGAAGTTGGTCATATTTTCCAATTAGGTGAAAAATATGCTCAAGCGATGAAATGTGGCGTGTTAACAGAAGCGGGTAAAAACCAAACCTTAACTATGGGTTGTTACGGTATTGGTGTATCTCGTATTGTTGCTGCAGCCATTGAACAAAACCACGATAAATACGGTATTAAATGGCCTGAAGCTATCGCACCATACCAAGTAGCAGTTGTGCCAATGAACATGGCTAAATCTGCCCGTGTTAAAGAAACGGCTGAAACGCTATATGAACAGTTACAAGCTGCCGGCATCGAAGTTATTTTTGATGATCGCAAAGAGCGTCCTGGTGTTATGTTTGCCGACCATGAATTAATGGGTACGCCATTATTATTGGTCATCGGTGAGCGCAATTTAGATAACCAAGAAATTGAAGTGAAGAACCGTATTACTGGTGAAAAGTCACTACTAGCTATCAGCGACGTTATGTCACTTTTTAATAGCTAACATTAACCACTAAAACTTAACGCTAATCTTTAACCATTAATTTTAAGTTTACGAAAATTTAAAACGGCCATGTATTCAATTACATGGCCGTTTTTCTTTTCTAATAAGCATATTAAAGAAATTAACAATCACACAGGTCCCAATAAATAACGCGATCGAATAATTGCGCTATATTGACCGATAACGACTTAAAGGTTGTTATTGCCTGCGCATTCGGCTGGAAGCACTGCCAAATAAACTGATGGCAGTTATTGTCAAACAGATGATAGTCTCGCTGTTGATAAATTTGTTCGATAGCATTTTGTGCCGCTAACTCACTACTTAACGGCTTACCTAACGAGTCGCAAACAATAAAAATACCTTTGCCTGATCGGTCATCAGTAAAACGACGTGGCGAAACAGGCTTGACTAAGCCATTACCGTCAAGCTCAATAATAGTATTATCACCAACCCAAATACCGGTGTGATCTAATACGCCGCCAATACCACAACAAACAATTGAGCCAATTTCAGGCAATACTTTTTGCTCGGTATCAAAAATATCAGTTGGATAAGTGGCAATAGGACTGTCATGACGATCGAGTTCAGCCAATGTTTGCACACGAAAACTGTTCGCACGTTTTCGTTGTTGAGACTTTCTATCATCAGCTAAACCTTTAACAGCCAAAGCTGATACAGCTGCTGCACCAATCCACAATAACGGTAAAGGCATAAGTTCTCCTTAAATCAGGCTTATAATTAGCGTTAACTATTGTCGAAGCGACACTAAAACTATCATTAAAAATGTTACTAATAACAAGATGGTGTAAAAATAGTCAATTTACTATAAAAAATTTGCAAGTAACTGTTTCAAAGTTATGAAATATTAGCAACAATGGCTTAAGTTGATTTTCCTGTTGCTTAGCTAAATTTAGTTGAGCCAAAGCCAAATAGAACCACAACTTACTCTGCGCAGAGCTAAAACTTTCCGTTTCCTTTAATTAAGCAATAAAAGAATGCCATTATGAAAAATATCAAAAAGTCTTCAAAACTAAAAAATGTCTGTTACGAAATTCGTGGCCAAGTCGCCGCAGAAGCCAAACGTTTAGAAGATGAAGGGCATAAAATTCTTAAGCTTAATATAGGTAATCCTGCGCCGTTTGGCTTTGAAGCTCCTGATGATATTCTCAAAGACGTTATTCATAACTTACCTACAGCTCAGGGTTATTGTGAATCAAAAGGCATTTACCCTGCCCGTGTTGCGGTTATGCAATATTTTCAGCAGCAAGGCATTTTAGACGTTAGTGTTGATGATATTTTTATTGGTAACGGGGTAAGCGAACTGATTGTTATGGCCATGCAAGGCTTATTAAATAACGACGATGAAGTGTTAATTCCAGCACCTGATTACCCACTTTGGACAGCTGCTGTAGCGTTATCAGGTGGTAACCCTGTGCACTATGCTTGTGATGAAGAAAATCAATGGTTTCCAGATTTAAAAGACATGGAAAGTAAAATCACACCAAAAACAAAAGCTATTGTCTTAATTAATCCGAATAACCCAACGGGTGCAGTATACAGTGAAGAAATTTTACAAGGTATTATCGAACTTGCTCGCAAGCATAGTTTAATCATCTTTAGTGATGAAATTTACGATAAAATTCTTTACGACCAAGCACAACATATTCCGACAGCACGACTCGCTAATGATGTATTAATTATCACCATGGGCGGCCTGTCGAAGAATTACCGTATTGCTGGTTTTCGCGCTGGCTGGATGGTAATAACGGGGCCAAAACTTCATGCTGAAGATTATTTAGAAGGCTTAAATATACTCTCTTCTATGCGCTTATGTGCCAATGTGCCTTGTCAGCATGCTATTCAAACGGCACTAGGCGGTTATCAAAGTATTAACGAGCTAATTCATGATGACGGCCGCTTATTGAAACAACGAAATTTAGCCCACGAAATGATCAACAACATTGACGGCTTATCTTGTAACCCGGCAATGGGCGCTTTATATCTGTTTGTCAAAGTTGATCAGGAAAAATTCAACATTACAGACGATGAAAAAATGGTTTTAGATTTATTAAAACAAGAAAAAATTCTATTGGTTCATGGCAGAGCTTTTAATATTGAGCAAAAAAATTACTTTCGCTTAGTTTTCCTGCCTCATGTTGATGAGTTAAAACCAGCGATGGAAAAACTAGCAAACTTTTTCGCTAGCTATCGCCAATAGCAATTATCATCAGCTTTTAATAACCGTATTAATTGGTTCTCACCACGATGTGAGTACCAATCAGCAACTATAAGGCAGCCATTATGCAAAGTACTTTTCTAGCTTGGATGTTTAGAATGCCACTTATCAAACGTTGGGCATTAATGTTTTGCGTAAAACCTGAGAATGTTGCAGAGCATTCTCATCAGGTTGCCATAGTTGCACACTTATTAGCGGTGATAAAAAACAAAAAATTTGGTGGCACCATTAATGCCGACAAAGTTGCCACCGTAGCGCTTTATCACGAAGCCAGTGAAACCCGTTTTGGCGATATTGTTAGCCCAACCAAATATGCCAATGCTGAAATTGCTCGTGAATTTAAGAAAATCGAGTATTTGGCCGAAAAGCAATGCTTGGCGTCATTACCAGACGAGTTTCAAGAAATTTTTGCCGATATTATCGTGCAAGATCACGTTGAAGAACAATACAAGCAAATAGTTAAAGCTGCAGACATTTTAGTCGCCTACATCAAAGCACTTGATGAGTTAAATCATCAGAACCATGAATTTGATCATGTCAAAGAACGTTTAGAATTAAAGTTAACCGAGCTTAAGCAAAATATGCCAGAAGTTGAGTATTTTATGGATATATTTTTACAAGCCTGTTCAGCAACGGTGGATAAACTTACTGCTGAACAAGCGAAAAAAGAGTAATTAAGCAACGACAACTTTACTTTTTCACTATCAAAATTATTTAGCTTGCGCGTAAGTAACCTTAAGCGTGCTTAATAAGTTGATCAAACATCTGCTTTACTTGTAGATCACCAAAGCTATAAATACCCTCTTGTGCAGAAAACGCTCGAAATACCGTTGGAAAATCAGTCGACTCTAAATCATTCATAATGGCGAGTAACCGCCGCTCAGGATAGCCTAAGCCGCTTTTATCAGGTGTTCGCCTCTCTTGCGCTTCAATAGCAGGAATTAAAAAAGGCATCACGCTATTTAACGTATCTGCAATAATATGTATCTGTTGATAATCTTGTTTTTGATACAAAGGCCACAATTGCGCCAGTAGTTTTTTATGCTCACTAGATAGTTGTAGACGGTTTTTCAGTGCGCCTATTAGCTCTTGCTCAGACATAGCAGCAAAACTATACTCATTGCCTTCATTCGGGCGCACAAGATAAATGTTATCAACGGCTGTGTAGTTCGCTAATAAGTGTATAACAAACCAAAAGTTAGCTTGGCAAAATAAGTCATCCTCAAACCAGCATATTACTTCTATATCAACTGGCAGCACTATGATTTTTTCTATTTCAGGCACTGTTTTAAGGTAGTAATCATCGGCTTTAAAGCCATCATATTCAGCAATAAAGTTTGCACGGTTACGATAAAATTCAGTTAAAGAATTACCTTGAACGTTACCATCAATCAAACATTCTCGAGCTATGATTACTTCGGCTTCAATCAAACCATGTAATTGGCCTTTCAATGAGTCTCCGTTAAGAATATGAACTTGCTTCACTTTTTATCCTTTAAGTTGGTAATATTTTACTTTTCGACACGTGCTTACTGAGTTAGAAATACTGAACTAGATATTTTTAAAAACAGCTATCATTAAAAGTAATTTAGCCAATATATGCAAGCGCGTATATTGGCAATTATCATTAAAACTTAAAGTCATCAAACGACACCTCAACCTAGTTATAACCTAAAACAAAGCCAAATGAAGCGTCTGGTTGGTTGTCATTTTTTAAAGGGTGCTGCTGTGCGTAACTCAAGGTTTCAACTAGTTGGTGATTATCGCCACGACAATTCATACGCATACTTTCATGATATTGAGTTAACTCTTCTGTGTTTTTAAAATCATTAATAGAAGCCATAATTTTTCCTCATCAAATATTGGTGGTAAGTACTTTCCTGTCCTTACGTATGATTGATTGCAAAACGTACGCCAACAAAGAAAAATGCACTAAACCCATGATTTTAAACAACAAAATAAAAGTAGAAAAGTGTGTTTACGATTGCATAAAATAGTAATTTGCATTTTGCAAAGCAGTTTAAGTAGCTATTGGCAAATATGTAGGTAAATATCGTGAATTTAATATTTGTTAACTATGTATCGAAAAGCTATTGCCCGTTAAACTGATAGCCACTTAAGTATTATGCCAGTAGTTACATAGATAAATAATTTAGGAAGTTTTTAAATAATGATAAGAAAACATTTAGGTTTTTTAATTAACCTCATCGCCATTGCACTGTTCATACCCGGTATTTTATTACCGATGTTTTCACTAAATATGGCGATGACAGCTAATGTCAGTGGTGCTGAACTTACCAACACATTGATCGACAAAAACCTGTCTTTGTTACAAACCATTCAAGAGCTGTGGCAAGACGAACGCCTGTTGGTTGCAGGACTAATTTTTGCCTTTTCAATTTGTATTCCAGTCATAAAATTTACGCTGCTAAGCTTTGCTTATGCTAAAAAGCATTCAACATTAGAAGTTAAAATTTATAACTTTATCAGCCAAATTGGAAAATGGTCGATGGCAGACGTATTCGTTGTCGCAATATTCCTTGCTGTGTTATCAACCAACCACGCAGAAACCGCGACACAACAACAATTAGCGCTATTTGGCTTCAAGTTAGACTTAATTGTCAGTAGTGAAACGTTATCAGCATTGGGTGCAGGGTTTTATTATTTTACCGCATACTGTTTATTGTCCTTGCTTGGTACAGCTATCAGCCAAAGCAGTATTTCATTTCAAGCCAAAAACAGTAATTGATGAGCGTTTTTCAAAATATAACACCGTATTACCGCAATATTTATAGGTGTAATTATTAGCTTTATTTGAGTTTGTGATCTTGAAGTTTCACTAAGGTGATTGATATTTTTTGCAGTATATTGCTGATCACGAAATAGACTCAGCAATATATTCCTTTGCATCTTTAGGAGACTTTAGCCTTACAAAATTAATATGTGAATATTCATCGGATGTCATTATGCCAAGGTATTTTTTACGATTAGAATGATAATTCTGTAATGTCCAAAGAATTATCGACTTTCTACTTAAAAAGGTTTTTTGAAACGATTCAACATTCCCAGTGTTAGCCCATATTTCTCGTCTACTTACAATGCGCTGAATGGCTCTTTTAAATGCTTGAAATACTGTACGACTGAGCGAGTAATCAATCCAAATAACAGTATGAACCCGAGTCCATTTTAATGAAGAGGTTCTTGAATAATTACCATCAAGAACCCAGCCATCATTTGATATGGCAACCTGCACCTTAGGAAGAAACTCACTATTATTCGACTCTTGCCAATTTGGCTTCCAAAATAGTTCATCCATTTCGATATATTTAACATTTAATTTAGCCGCTAATGCTTTGCTAAATGTTGACTTACCGCTGGCGCTAGTACCAACTACATTGATGTTTTTAGCAGTATTCACAGATGCCTCAGTTTATGACGAACGTAGTTAAGCAGCGTAATATCTATTAAAATAGCTGACTATTTAAAGGGCTAATCATTGTTTGCCAAAATATGTACCGAAAACGAGTAAATTTTCTACCTGTTTTAAATTCTTATTTTGTTGCGATTTCCCCCTTAACGCAAATTAAACAACCGACGGTTTTAGCATTCAATTACCAAGACTCAGTTTACTTATTAAACAACATACGAGACGTTAAAAAACAGACCACCCCGTACGCTGAACCAACATTTCTAAGGCTAGAGTACCCAATTTGCTATTGCCAATTTTATCAAGCCCCGGCGACCAAACAGCAATTGACGCTTTGCCCGGAGCAATAGCTAATATGCCTCCACCGACACCGCTTTTTCCAGGTAAGCCAACACGAAAAGCAAATTCACCTGAACCGTCATAGTGCCCACACATCATCATCAACGAATTTATCCGCCTAGCTCTATGCGATGATACAACTCTAGATCCGGTACTTTGATTTACGCCATCAGAGACTAAAAACAACCCTGATTTTGCCAGTTGTTCACAACTCATTGAAATTGAACATTGATGATAATAAACCCCTAACAGTTTATCTATTTGATGCTCAATACGATTGAATGAGGCCATAAAATGCGCTAATGATGAATTACGATGTCCTGATGCAAGCTCCGACATAGCGACTTTTTCATCAATACCTACGCTATCGTCATTGGCAATATAACGAACGAATTGTAAAATTTCAGCCAGCGATTCTTTAGGCTCATGCCCCATCATAATTGCATCAACAATGGCAATAGCACCGGCATTTATAAACGGGTTACGTGGTTTACCATGTTCATGTTCCAGTTGAACAATAGAGTTAAATGGATCGCCCGACGGCTCTCGACCAACTTTTGTCCACACCCTATCGCCTATTTTTCCTAATGCTAGCGTTAGGCTAAATACCTTAGATATACTTTGAATTGAAAATAACTGTTGAGCACACCCTGCGCTAAACACTTGCCCATTTGGCAAAGCGACTGAAATACCAAATTGATTTGGGTTGATTGTCGCAAGTTCAGGAATATAATCAGCAACTTTGCCTCTGTCTTTATTCTCACTCATGAACTCGGCAATTTCATTTAAAATTTTTTGCAAGTCTTTTCACTCTATCACTATCAATGGTGATGTTTTTATCACAATAAAACAGGCAAGGACAAAGATAATTTTATTTTTTAATAGCGTTTAGCAAAATAGATTAATACGTGCCGAGTTACTTCTTTAAGATTGAGCGGTAAAACACAAAATTTTTGCTCACTTTAATGGCCAATATTATGCCATGTTAAAAGAAAAACTTTAGTGGCCTAAAGTGTGGAAGTAGTATTTACGATGCATAGTTTCAAGCGCTACTGTGTATAGCACCTTAATAACAAACTGGCTCCAGGTATTATAATGCTTACAGACACCATCAAATGATATTACACCATCATTAACACCAACATTAGAGAGAATTTTTTACTACATTCATGCGCCTTTCTTCTTAAATTCATCTTTTAACTCATGTAGTAATATAAAGCTAAAGCCAATCAAAGCAATGTTAGTAGTAACAGGGTTAAATGCTTCAATAAGTAAATGAGGTTGCATCATAGCAACAAAACCTAACAAGCCTGTAAGCCCTATAATATTAATTGAAATAATCGCTTTTGAACGATATAAAACAAAGAATAATATCCCGAAGATAACCTCACCTGCGCCTGCTATTTTAGTCACAAAGTAAGAAAGCTCTATTGATAAACCTAAACTAGATGTCATCAGTTTTTCTAGTGGGGCTATATGCACAAGCTTTGGGAAAATACCTTGATATAGCCAACTAAAGGCAATGATGAACCGTGCAATTTGTATTGATGACAAGGTGAACCTATTTACTACTGAAGTGAATTATTAGATTTTCGTTGAACCTATATTGATGTTATTGGCATATACATAACCAATCAAAACAACAATAGGAATATTCTTAACTATGGGCCCAAATGGATGCAACCAAAAACTCGGATCTATAAACGTTAAAAGTAAGGTGTAAATTGCAATTACGCATACTTGCACAATACAACATAACTTGCTTTTAACTGATGTTATTAACCAAAGCCCAAGTATTATGTCTAAGAATCCGCCAGCATAAATTGATACATCGGCAATTGCCCCTGTGATATTGGCGTTCGCTAATATTTCATAGCCAATTTCTGGGGAGAAAAACACAGAGGTCAGCCCAGTAAAAATCCATAAAAAAGCTAGTGAGTATTTTGCAGCTTGGTCTAATACTTTTGTAAATATTGGTTGATTAAGATTAAAGTTATTCACTAATAACTCCTTTAACTTTCATTTAAGTAATCATTTAAGCCAATGGAAACGGTTTAAAAACCATTAACCAGAATATGCCCAATATGGCAATAAAGGCAGGAATACCTAGTAGCGTCCATGTTCTCATTAGTGACTTAAACTCAGGTGTTACGTTTTTAGCATCTACCGATAGTTTTGCCAGTTCTCGTAGCTTGTATTGAATGCGAAGTACAGGTATCCAACAAGCACCAATAAATGTAAACAATCCCATAACCCAATAAAACCAAGGCGCAGAAAATGAATAGCCCTGCATATTCATCAAACACACGCCTGTAATTATTTGGGTAATAACAGCAGGCGTTGTAAATACCCAATCCCCTAGAATAACGTGTTGAGCGGTTACATAAATGGCTTGTGGGTTATTAGAACGATTTGCCATAAACATGAAAAAGGCGATACCTGCACCAGTACCAGTTACAACTACAGCCGCCAATATGTGGATTAGCTTGAATATTAAGTAGTGCTCCATTATGTGTCCCTTGCCTCACCTTTAGATATAACCTTTTCTTCAAAATGAATATCTAACGCTTCAAAATCATTCTTAAACTCGTTCAACTCAATCAAACCAACACAAGGCATAGCGCCAGTTTCTTGTTGTGAGCTGTGACCATCAATATTTAAAAGTTTTCTTGCTAAGATAATGGTGGATAGTGTTGGAATATAAGGGCCATTACCTTTTGGAGCGTATAGAACCCATTTTACTTCTTTTGCATTACCATCAATGTTTTTACCTTTTATAAGAACTTCCATCGCGCCCTTGTCACTACCAAAAGGAAGAAAGACATTACTTGTGCTAACAATAGCTTTTGATAAAGGAGCCCAGCTTTTGACTAAACCTACTTTAGATAGATAAGCCATACCAACCATAGTTAAATGTAATATTGGGAGCTCTAACCCAGCTTGAAAGCTAACTTGCTGCGTTACGCCATAACGATCAGGAAATAGCTCAAGATCTGGTACATCTACATTGGCTAAATGGCGTTTTCCTACAAAGCCGCTAAAGTCATTTACCTTAGAATCCATCCAACCATAAACATCTTGCCAACAACCACCTTTAAATACATTAAGAGGATGCCCTGTATACGACAGTATGGCCTTGACTGTTGCTAAACCACGTTCGGCCTTATTACCGGGCGCAATGGATAAATCAATTGATTCAAGCACGCTAAACTGCTCTTGGTAATGCTCAACAACTGCTGAAGATAACCCTGGTACAGAGCTAGCACCACTTACAATTAGTACGTTTTTATCTTTAGCTTGCTGATCTAAAACGCCAATGTCACAAACGAATCTTCTGTCATCAGCCAAATCTATATAATGGGCACCACATTCAATACATGCTTTTGGCACACGATAATCTTGCCCCTGAAAAGGTCCACTGGTATGAATAACAAGGTATGGTGAAATTGCCGATAATCGTGCTTTGAAGACATCAGCGAAAATATCAACTACCAGAGGCTCTACACTCGCTAACGCTGAGTCTTTCAGGTTTTCGACCAATGCAGAAGATTTACTTAAACTTCTGCCAGCTATAAATATCGTTATGCCCTCAATACCAGCTAAGTTTTCAACAATTCTTTTCCCAAAATTCCCATAACCACCTAGAACCACTATGTTTTTCATTCTTCCATTCACTGGGTTATTTCCTTACTTAATCCTTACATGAAATATCAAAGTCCACATGATAGTGCTCATCATGCCTTACCCATGAACGCTTTTCAGAAAACTGAATGTGTTTTTTAAGATATGTTCCGTATGATGTTTTAAATAGCTCAGGCTGTAATTTAGGATCAAATATAACTCGCCACAAATCTACACCTTGAGCCACTGTTTCTTTATGCAAGGCAACAATATGAGCACCTAAAGCAACATAGTCTATTTCGTACTCTTCATATTGGCCTTCACTATCAAATTCAATATCGTAACCAAACTTGTTTAAAGGGTGTGTTGGCAAATGTACTGATTGACCAAACTCATCTAGTACGGGTGTCATAAAGTCTACTGATAAACCATTACGGTGAGTTTTATGAGGTTTGAACTGTCCACCTTCTTTGAAGCCCGTTTCAGCATATTTAAAAACCTTATTAGGCTGCTCTGCTTCTAAAGATTTATAGGCGTTTACTATGATGCTGTTTACTTGAGAATGTACATAAACCCTACCAGCTAACCGAGCGACAGCACTATAAGCGACAAAATTTTCACCAGAGCTTGGTAGTTCTATACCTTTTTCCAAACGCCCTTTTGATGTGGTTCCATAACAGGTACTTTCCTCAGCCATTACAGGTACTGATAGCATGAAGAACGCTAAAATAGTATGCTTCATTTCGAACACTTTACTGATAATTTGCTCCTAGCTAAGTTTAGTTTTTTCGCGACCTCTGCAATACAAGCGTCTTTATCTACTACCCACAAACCATAGCTAATCGGTAATACTTCAACACCTGCACGCTTAAATAATTTATAAGTATTTAATTCAAAAAAGTCTGCCCATGGTCCGGGAAATCCAATTAGGTCTATTGCCAAGTACTGATTGTTATAGCGACACAGAATATCAACTTCTGTTCCTGCTATTGTATAACCAGGCCATGTTTGAATATCTAATGTATCTAATTCTCTTACTACACTTTGCTGAAAGTCATCAAGTTCAGAAGTTACTGAATGAGTTGCTTCAAATTCACTAATAGAATCCAAATATTTACGTAACAAGCTATGCTCTGGTAATTGAGTTTCATCTATCGATAAAAACAACAATTGTTTCTGACGTGCCCTAGTAATGGTAACGTTAAAAACATCAGCTTTATTCAAGTAAACAGCAGCGCGTTTCGAGTCATTATCAACTGAAAAAGAGATAAGCATAATGTCTCTTTCTTCTCCCTGAAAACCATAAGGGGTTGCGACACGGATTTTATGCCTAATAATTTCAGCTTCACTGAAACTGTCTTCAATTTCTTTAGCTATGTGCTCTGCTTGATGCCTAAAAGGAGAGATAACGCCTATGCTATGGTTAATTCCTGCTTGTATATCTTCACGAATTTGGCCCTTAATAGATTCTATTACATGCTTAGCTTCAAGGTGGTTAACACCAGATTTATCCCTTGTTCCCTCTACTCTTTGTAAGTGAAGATGACCACTGCTAGTACACGGTCTATGCTGCATTACTTTCAATTTACTTTGATAAAAACGTTCATTACTAAAGTGAATAAGCTCAGGTTTACTTCTAAAATGCTCATCCAAAAACGCCAACTGTTGATGACTACTTATCGCATTTAACGTCAAATCTAAAATTGAATTGTCACGATAACTCACTACTCCTTCACTATCTGGTGTGAGATCATTTCTAGTCGTTAACTGGGCTTCTTTGTTTTTGGCCAAAAAAGAGTAATGTCTTAGTTGTTTAGTATCTCCAACTACCATTGCTCTTTTCGCTCGATAAAGTGCTGGTAAGCAACTACTGATATTACATTGCGTTGCTTCATCAATGATGACTAAATCGAACATTTCTGCTTTTAAAGGTAATACTCGGTAAAGTGTATTAAGGCTAACCAACCAAACAGGAAAGGCTGAAAGAAGTGCAGAATACTCAATATCATCAAATAGCTCAAATTGCCTTTTCGACGTACGGCTACGTATAGCTTTATTAAAAGCTTGTAACGATTTTCTTTCTTTTTCTACTAAAGCTTTTAAACTTCGATTTTTTAGTGCGCTTAAATATGTACCAGCAAGCTCTTCTCGCTCAATATTTTTACTATTGATTTCATTCAAAGCAGTCCACTGTTTAGCTAACTGTTTAATTCCATAACGAGACAAAGCTAAATATATGCGCGTCATCCATTGAGAGTAATCTTGCTCTAACCCCTTTAATCTTTGACCTCTTACGATAGCTTTATGACAAAACTTAACAAAGTGTTTTTCTAATCTGTTTAGTGAGTTATTGATCGCTTCTAATTCTGATTCACATACGTCTGGTTCTTTATTTAATTCTTCCTCGAAATATCCCGCTAAAAGATCAGCGATATAACCCTTTAGTTTTTTAAGAAACTCTTTCTGACCTGCTCGAATAGATACATCACTTAAACCAAAGTTTTCATCCAACTTATCCGCGATTACATCCAACGCAGCATCATTATTAGCAACGATGAGTACTGACTCGCCTCGTGCCATATGTTCTGCTGCGATAGCGGCTATTGTATAGCTCTTTCCGGTCCCCGGAGGGCCAGAAGCACAACCTAAATGAGCATTAGCGGCAATTGAAATAACCTTCTTTTGTGGTGTCGAAAGTAGGCCTGGTAGATAATCATACTTAAGAGGTTTGCTGTATTGGGTCGTTGTAACAGAGTTTTCTTTCGATAACAGTAGCTCAGATAGAGGTGCAGATAATATATTCGACTCAAGAATCTCTTCTAGTTCATGAAGTACACCGCGGCTACTTGCTGATCTCTCAATAAAAACCAACATAGAAGCAGGAAGAAGCGTTGGTGTTTTTCTTCTTAGTGCCTTCTTAATTTCATCTGAATTAACCAGATTGGGAAAGTTCAAAAGCTCAAGACAATTTAAATCTAACGGACTATTTTTAAGCCACGAAGTCCAAAGTGAAGCGGATTGAATATTTTCATGACCTTCAAAGTCTGGCATGCCATCCCCTTCAGGCATTAATAACTGAGTTAACGATTCGTTTATTTCTGGCCTTTGCTCATTTACGAAAAAGTAGTAGTTGCTGTTTTCCTTTTCAATAACAGCTTCATTAAATAATAAAGGTGTGACAACTTGCTTCACTTCACCTTTTACCTCCAACTTACCAACTAAAATAAAACTCGCATAAAGCAGTACACGTTCACGTTGATATACTTCAACACGTTTCATCATTTGCTCTGCAAACGCTGTTGGAATTGGCATACGAGGAAGAAAGCCTGAACCTAAATCATCTTGCCCCTCTATAATTAGGCAATCTTCTTGTTTGAGTTTGTTTAAGTTCCATAAATTGAGGTCTGTACTATCTTCCTTGTAGCAATCTCGGTAGTAGGAAAGTATATTTGGGATAGACACTGTTATAGCGTTCCTGATCGAATGAATTTACTTACCAGTAAGGCAGTTTCTTTTGGTTTTGCTTGTAAGATAAAATGAGGTCCTTCAATCGTTATGTACTCAATATCGATGAATACTTTGTTAAACTCTCGGCCTTTCTGTGATGATATAAGCCTATCAGAAAGTGCTCGAATATAAATTGCTGGAATACCAAAAGTCATCTCTGGAAGCCGTTGATGGGTCATTACCTCTAACCTACTTTTTAGCACATGTTCAGGAATAGATTTAATCACTTTAACAAATTTAGATAAAAGCTTTTTTGAAGCTCCTGGCCCAAGAAAAATAGCCTTATAAATAATATTTGACAATGGTGCTGATGCCAAAGCTTTAATGGGCAAACGTTTTGCTATTTGTAGTAAATATTTATTAGGCGAACTAAGAAAACTAGCAACGAAGATCACACCTTTCATATTTGAAGAATTTAGCTTAAGTAACTCAGGAACAACACCACCAGCAAAAGATTCAGCTAATAATATATAGCCTTCTGTTGGCAGTTGTTTATTTATAATACCAGCTAAATCAGCATATTCTTGAAGGCCAAATTGAGGCAAAGAAAGAACTAAATGGTCTCCGTCATAATACGACAGAAACTCTGCAAATAATTCTCCAGTTCCATCCATGCCAGGCAACAACACTAATTTAGCAATAACTAATATCCTTCTAAGTAAACAATATCAAGTTAAAACCTATTACTTATCCACCAAGCTAACTTTATTTTTCCGAAAAACTTTTCCGTAACAATGGCTTTTTTCAAGCGATTTTTGAGCGTTTTACGTGCATGTATTGCTAATTCTTGCCCTGCTGCTTGCTGGTAGTCTTGCTGGCAATTTCTCAACAATGGAGTCAATTCTTCTAACTTATTTTCAAGTGCGTTATTACCTAACTCTAAAACAACTAGAAGTGTTGAATAAACATATTTTTCGTTTTCTATAAGCTCTTCGTAATCTATTACTTCAATATCTTCATAGGTTAATTCCTGACCCGTTCTAATAAGCTCATAGGCATACCATAAACGCATATTATGAACCGTATTATCAGGTTGTTGCTGAATGCCTTGGTGAATTGCTGCCGTAGCATCATCCCATCGCCCTAGCATTTGAAGCGCTAATCGATAATGATAAAAAACAAAAGCAGGAAGCTCACTTTTTTCCTTAGTTCTTTCAAAGAGTTTAATCAAGCTATGATAGTGACCAGCATTAACATAACCATTGCCTAACTGCGCCACTAAAGTAGGTGCTTCAATAATTCGTTCAAAAAACATATCAATCACTTCGTCTGGCGGTGTTATTCCTTTGTCATTCCAAAACTCTAACAATGCCAAAAACGCCCCTATCCAATGTTCACCGTTTGCATAACTTTGAATATCTTTTAATACATGTTTGTATTTATTGTTATCTTCTCGATTTAAACACTTATCTGCATAAAAATATGACTGTTCTCTTGTTAAGTCATTTATTTTTTCTCTAAATAAACTGATTAATTTTTCAAAACTAAACTTCTCATTTAGGGAGATGAACGATTGATTTAAACACCAATAATCTGATTCCTTAGCAACAATTGATTGTTTAAATGACTCAAACGCTTCATTCGCACGGTCTAATTTACACAAAACACCTATTTTACGAGTGGTTGCGTAACTTACAGTTCTTTGTTCTTCAAAGACATTTATAGCTGCCAGTGCCTCGTCATACTTTTCATTTTCTATTAAGCAATCAACATAAGTCATAACAACGTATTGCTCATTAGGCGATAATTCAAAAGCTTTACGCAAATATTTTTGAGCTATTTCTTTTTCATTATTACTGCCATGTTTGAGCAAGTTTTCGCCGGCATAACAAAGTACATCAGGGTCATGTCTGTTTTGTTCTACACTCTTATGGCAACAGTCTATATAATCTTGTTTGCTTTTTACTTGCTCTAACAAATCAAAAAGCTTTTTCCACAAATATGCATAGCCATGAACACTGAACAATATTTTTTTCAAGCTTTCTATGGCCAACTTCTTCTGGCCAATATCTATTAACAAATCAACTTTTTGCATTGTTAATTCAATGGGTAATTCATCTTTCCAAGGCGTACTTTCAAGAATACCTAAGGCTTTTTTGTATTCTCCTTTATCAACATAGAATTGAACTTTGTCTTGATATGAAGGAATAAAGTATAAATCACAATTTAACGACTTTTCATACAACGCAAATTTCTCTTCATAATCTTTAGTTATGTAAGCCAAATCACGCCATACATGGGGTAAATATGGAGATTGTTGTGACAATTCTTTCGCAAGTTCAAACGGCAATTCGCTTGCGCCTTGTTCATCTGAAATGCTTATTAAATGTTCCCAAGCCCATCGATAATCAGTATTATTTCTTACAGCATTTTTAAGTGGCTCTATGGCTTCTGCCTTTTTACCAAGTTTGATAAGCAAATCAGCCAAAAAACCATATAGTACGCCGTCATTTGGATCGTGCTTAATCCCATTATTTAAAACTTCAATTGCTGCTTGTACATCTTCATGCTTTTCAAGAAGCTCACATTGCCTTTTCGTTACATCAGCCCAAGCAGGGTTCATAATCAGTGCTTGTGAATTTGCTTCTATAGATTGTTCAATGTTCCCTTCAAGTTCATGCAACTGTCCTAAATCACTATATATTCTAGGCGTTAAAGGAAATTTACTTTGGCCTTCTAGCAGCAATTCTTTTGCTTTTACCAGATCACCATATTGCTTAAAATAACTAGCAGCCAAACTGTATGTGTACCAAAGGTGACCATGTTGGTTCAACAAATAGTCAATGAATTCTTTTAGTTTTGCTTGGCTCAAAATTGATTTTGCTTCAAACCAATAGTTCCATGCAGAGTCACCAAAAATAACTTGTACTTGCATTTGTGAAAAAACATACGCTAAAGATGCTTCTTTTTCTTCTTTACTGATACTCGCTTTCATTAAGGTAAAAAAAGCTAAATCATTATCAACAGCGCGTGATAACACCTGCTTTGTTAATTCTCTAGCTTCTTCAAAATTCCCTAATTTTAAATAGCATTTTGCCAAATAACTTTGATTAATATGCTCTCCAACAATATGTTTACAAGTGTCTTTAGCTTGAGATAGTGCTTGTTCGAACAGCCCCAGCTTTAATCTAACATCAATCAGTTGCCTTCTGATTACGCCATAATCTGGTCTTAACTCTACAAAAGTAGTTAATACTTTTTCTTGAAAAACAGGATCACTATGCCAATCGGCAATATAGTCAAGTATTTGGGTATTTTGAGAGTTTCTGCCATATAGCTCTTCAAGAATAGAGTCTATTTGGGCTGTATCACCCCTTTTAAACAGCAGTCTAAAGTAGCTATTAGCATATTTATAAATAAAAGGGTTTTCATTGAAACAAGCTTGGAAAAAGTCCAATGCTGATCCTATATTCCCTAACCTTTCATCTTTTCTTGCAACAATTTCGTTAAAATCTTTAATTGCTATATGGGGTTTAATTTGATTTTCGATACTCTCAAAGCGTTCAATTAGCCCTCTATCTATTAACTTATTTGAAAGATAATTAATGAGATTGTTATCGTCAGGGTGAAGTGCCAATGCTTCAAATAGGTAATCTATTCCAACATGTTCTTGTTCTAGTAATTCATAAGCTTTAAAAAGAGATATTGCAGGCGCAGCAGAGCGAACTTTATATTTATTAAATCGCTCTTTTAGAAAGTCTATTGATGCTTGCTCTCTTTTTAAATATCGCGATGCTTTGAAGTAGCTTTCAATGTAATTACTATTGGTTTCATCTAAACAATATGCGTAAAGGTAATGTTCAGTTGCAAGTTCAAAAGATTGCTGAGACCAATAGTAGTTTGCAATTGACCAATGAGAGTAAGCAGAATAACTACCTAATTCTTTCAATTGATGCAATGATTGGGTTGTTAATTTACTTTGCTCATTAGTGTCATAAACTTGGTCGAAAAGTGTTCCAAGCAAGTCTAAATCTACATTTTTCTCCAAATAGTCGCTCAGCATTGTTAAGCCTTCATCACGCTTACCGAGATCTCTTAGGCAAAAATACTTCGAATTAAGTAGTAACGTCTCACTTTTATATTTACTTAATAGTTTATTATTTAACTCAAGAATATTTGTCGTATCATTATTCCAAGCAGCAAAGCTTCTATCAACTCGTAGCGTTATCCTATGCTCAGGCGCAATTGCTTTAAGCTTGGCTAATGCAGCTTTCGCCGCTAAATAGTCATTTTTTTCCTCCGCTACACTATAACTGTCCCATAGCGGATAAAGCTCAGAGGCTGGAAAACTATACTTTGACAATAAATTTGATTTTTCAGATGGAACAAAGACAATACAACGGGCACCACTATAACCTTCACTTGCTATGGTTTCCTTAGTCAGCATTTCTTGCATTATTGGCTGTGATGGGTCCATAACATACAAAGTTCCCACTTGCTTGTTAAAACCAATAACGGCCTGAATATGTGCAGAAAACCCATTGGTAGTTACTAACGCAAAAGGAATATCATTTTCAATTAATTCATAAGCAAGCTCACTTTCTAGCTCAAACTCTAAAAAGCTAAAATTATTGTCCCGTAACCACTGCCGCTCTTTTGTTGCAGGTGTTCCATCAAAACATATAGCATCTGCAATATCCTTTGAGTCGAACTTTTGCCCCCAATAACTACAAAGCGCTGCCAGTGTAGTAGGAGCACATGTCATATGTTCTTGTTTGAGAAAAGGAACATCTAGTACCTTCCTATTTAGAACACCTTTTGAATTTTTAAGGTTTTCAGTAACAATTTTCCAATAAGTGCTTTTATGCGCGGACAGAATCTCTATTGCTTTATCAATTTCTTGCTCGTTAATTGCAATCTGCCCTTTCCAAGCTAATAAAAATTGCTCGTCACGTTTATCTTTTATAATACGAGTTTTTTCAAACTGTTCGATAGCATGTTTACATTTAGGCCAGTCATGATTCCCAGCAAGCAATTGAGCGTATTCCAACCAAACATTAGCGGATTGATATTTATTTATATGTAGTTCATACAAAGCAATAGATGCACTAACACCATCAACTTTGGTAAGAATATTAGACAAACATCTTAAATTATAAGGCGATGGGTAGGCGTCAAAATGCTTTTCAGCTTGCTCTTTAGCTTCAACTAATTCGTTCTGTTCATTTAACAACTGAATTTTTAAAGAGGTGAGCCAACTATCTGAAGGCTCAATAACTATTGCCTCATCTATTAAAGACTCAGCCTTAGAGTAGTTATTAAATATTCTTTGTATAATTGATTTGAAACCTAGTAGATCCGATTTATGCTTATCAACACTCAAAATAATCGATTCAGCTTCTTTCACAAATTCGTTTGCTAGGATTGGACCTAACTTGTTTAACTTATAGAAAAGCATTCTAGTTAGTAAATCAGGACAATTTTTTTCCTCTCGCCATAGTCTTAGCAATAAAGCATCTGACTTTCTGTCTCCACCTAGGTTCATATACAACCTAATAGCAATTAAATTACTTTCATGTTTATCCCATGTTTCTATTGGCCCCCACTCACTTTCAGCTTTAGCTAAAGCGTCATGGTAAAGTCCTACTTTACAAAGGTCTTTGATTGAATCAATGATGGAAGTTGTTAATTTGGGTGCTGAGATGAGATCTGACAAGTGTACTAATCCTTTAATAATATGTTTTTCCTTGAGAAGAAACTTATCATTAAATAATTGTTATTTATATAGTTACACGCTTATTTTGAATTTAGTCGATTACTTGAAAGACAATTATTATTGTAATTTAAACGGGTATTGAAAATTGCAAAAAGCCTGTAGTTTTCAGGACGGGCTATTCTTAATACATTGGAAGAATGGGAGTAGTATGAGCACTAGTTTTTTTCAATAAAATGCCGTTGGATTAATAATTAGAATTAATTAATCCCCCATTAACAGGCAAAAAAATAGTTGGTTAAAATAAGCGGCGAAGGAGTAAAAAACAACTGTTATTTGTTCCGCTTGATCAGTTTCTTAGCAATAATTTACGCCAACGCCTGTCTCATTTTACGGCCGCCAACAGGAATTAACCCATTTTGTTGATAAAAATTTAATGTTCGTTCGAACTCAGGCAAAGGTGGTGTGCATAGCTCAATGCATGACCAATTATGCCCCTTACCATAGTTTTGAACTTGCTCAATTAACATTGAACCTATACCAGAAGCCCTGAACTCAGGAGAAACATAAAACTCTTGGATTACACCGATTTTACCGCCAGCATATAGTGCATATGTTTCGGTCATAGTAACAACAGCAATTGGCTTATTTTCATAAAAACCAATAATTGCTGAGTAGTGACCATCATTAATTAACTCAGAACATCGTTGAATAGTTCCATTGAGGTCAATATCAAAATGCTGTGCTTTTGTTAACTCAGAAATTTCTGTTGTAAGATCTACAACCAAAGAACCTATTATTTCAGAATCTTTAAATGTTGCTACTCTAAAGTTGATTTCCATGCATACTCTTCATTATTGCTAACGCCCAATTAACAGGCAAAAAATTGTTGGTTAAAATAAGTGAACGTAGTGAACAAAAAGCCAACTGTTTTTTGTCCTTGTTTAGTTTCTTGTTATGTTTCAAGAGCACCCTAATTATTCTCAGCTCTTTCTTTTAATCCTTGAACATGTTTTGAAACAGAGCCATCCCAACCACATTTAATACAGTAACCGGAAGCAATTTTATGTTCACATTTTGGATAGTCATAAAGGATATAAGCACACTCACTACATAATGACATCATACTTGATGATGTTGGGATAAACGTACTGCCACATTCATTACAATTATTATCGTTTAAACTCATACTATCCCTGAAACATAACGCCCGTATAAGGGCTGATAATAGCTTGCTAAAATGTGTAGCGAAGCGAAACTGAGCAAGCTGTTAGCAGTCCCACTTGATTGGCTTGTTATGTGTTGTTTTCGGGGAGCTCTTTGATGACGATAAAGTAATACACAA
>Ga0209707_1000517_pt1 | contig 23328 bp, 20 predicted proteins | sample EN4Hudsemesocosm_FD_184630 | JGI IMG/M metagenome (GOLD analysis project Ga0209707, IMG submission 184630) | Methane-oxidizing microbial communities from mesocosms in the Hudson Canyon - EN4B Hudson Canyon (SPAdes) (version 2) | ecosystem: Environmental > Aquatic > Marine > Cold seeps | place... | reverse complement strand
TCGTGAAATCTTGAGTAAAGCTAATGCCTCATAAATATTATCAGCAGACCCTTCCTCACCAGCGTGGGCAACAGTTAAAAATCCCTGTTCAATCGCTTGTTTAAAAACTCTCTCAAACTTACTCGCGGGGTGACCAATTTCAGTAGAGTCCAAACCGACTGCGATAATCTTATCTTTATGAGCTTGTGCTTGTGCTAATGTTGTAAAAGCTGATTCCTCATCCAAATGACGTAAGAAACACATAATGAGTTTACTGCTAATACCCAGTTCAGTAGTACCTTTTACTAACGCTCGATGAATACCATTAACGACAGTATCAAAGTTAATACCACGCTCTGTATGTGCTTGCGGATCAAAAAACACCTCGGTGTGAACAACGCTATCTTCTTTGCAGCGCACAAGGTATGCCCACGTCAGATCAAAAAAGTCTTGCTCGTTGATCAGTACATCGGCTCCTTGGAAGTAAATATCTAAAAAAGATTGCAGGTTATGAAAATTATAGGCGTCCCTAACCTCGGCAATTGAATTAAATGGAATATGAACATTATTTCGTTTTGCAAGCTCAAACATTAATTCTGGCTCAAGTGTTCCTTCAATATGTAGGTGTAGTTCAACCTTGGGTAAAGACTGGATAAATTCTTTCATACCTGAGCTCCTTATTATTAAAAGTTTATTTTGCACTTTTATATTTAATTATCATTATTCGTACAAATAAATCAATACTTTTCAATCGTTCAAAAAACCTACAACATAGATTAGCACTATCAATAGCTGGTTAAAACTCAAGGTTAAATACGTCTGGACATACGCAAGTTCAGACACTTATAATTGCGCCTTTATGACAGAACACTGCCTTTAATCAGTCTTTCTACTCTTTTATCTTTAACTCTGTATTTACATAGAGCGTTTAAAAAAGCTAAGCGTAAAAATATGGTGGTAGCTCCTCAAGAATATCGCATTCAACACCCAAAGTTATCAAACACTTTTCAAGGAAAAAAATGAAATTATTTACTATTCCCCTAATGACTTGTCTTATCGCAACAGGTTGTACGACCTTTGACCCATATACTGGTGAGCAAGAAGTCAGTAATACCGCCAAAGGTGCTGGTATTGGTGCTAGTGTTGCTGCAGTAGCAGCCTATTTAGCCAATAAAGATGAAGATGATATTAGTAAAAGAAATCGCAGAATATTAAAAGCGGCAACCGGGGGCGCTGCGATTGGAGGTGGTATTGGTTTTTATATGGATACTCAAGAAGCTAAATTAAGAAAACAACTTCGTGGGTCGGGCGTTAGCGTTAAGCGTGAAGGTGATAACATCAATCTTATTATGCCTGGTAATATTACGTTCTCTTCTGGTAATGCAACGATTGACCAAGGCTTTTTATCAGTTTTAGACTCTGTTGTTTTAGTTGTACAAGAATTTGACAAAACGTTAATAGTGGTAGCTGGTCATACTGATAGCTCAGGCTCTGATGCCCTTAACCAAAGCTTGTCTGAACGTAGAGCTCAGTCAGTTGCTACTTACCTAAAAACTTCTGGTGTTATTAATGACAGAATAGAGAAAATTGGCTTCGGTGAAACTCAACCAATAGCTAGCAATACAACTAAAGCGGGTAAAGAACTTAATAGAAGAGTAGAAATTACTCTGCTGCCCATTACAGAGTAATTTTGCATGAAATATTTAATCTCAGTTTTCATTCTCTCGCTACTAACAGCATGTCAAAGCGCGTCAGAGTTGCAAAATGTCTATTCAAAAGGTTTGGCTAACAGTTATTCTTGTGGACAAATAAACAGCGCATTAGCTGCCTATGAAGCCGATAAAAACTCTTTTACTGCGCTTAAAGAAATTGCAGTAATGTCTGGACTGGTGATTGAGCCAAGCGCTGAAGTAAATGCTAGCTCATATTTTGATAGTGTAAAATCTGCCGCTAATGTTGCTCTACTCGTTCAGGGGTGCCCAGCAAAAACTTAACAGTTATCGGTTTGTAAATACTGTCAATAAAAAGCTCCTCATATTTATATGTAGGAGCTTTTTAATGAGGTAAAAGCTGATAACGATTGAACTCATACGTCGTTAGCCTTAACATTCGAATGACTGCTTCAACTGATAGTTGAGCAGTAACCACGTACAACAAAATTCACCAAGTTAAACCCATTAAAATTAAGGAGCCTTTTGTGTCATCCTCTTTTACCAGTAAACTGCCTAATTTAGAGATCAGTATTTTCACTGAAATGTCGATAATGGCTAATGAGCATCAGGCAATTAATTTGTCTCAAGGTTTCCCTGAATTTGATACCCCTGCCTTTTTAAAAGACAAAATTAATCAGGCAATCTGTGAAGGAAAAAATCAATACTCACCATCAAACGGCATGCCTGAGTTATTAACTCAAATTGCACAAATGGTACATAGGCAGTACCAATCAGACTTCAATGAAGCACAAAAGCTTAATGGGCTAAATAACGTTACGATAACCTCTGGCGCCACTGAAGCATTATGGGTCGCGATACAAACCTTAGTGCGAACAAACGATGAAGTCATTGTATTTGATCCAGCCTACGATGCTTATGAACCTGCCATCGAACTTGCTGGAGGTGTTTGTCGTCATATTGCACTTGATGTGCCTGAAAAAAACAAAGGCTATTCGATAAACTGGACACAGGTTGAACAAACCATTAATGAAAACACACGCGCCATTATTATCAACAGCCCACATAACCCAACAGGTTCAATACTTAGCGGCTCTGATCTTAATACGCTACAAAGCTTGGTACAAAAATATAATTTATATGTGATCAGCGACGAAGTATATGAGCACATGACCTTTGACGGTTTACGTCATGAAAGTGTTTTACGCTACCCTGAGTTATTTAAACGCGCTTTTGTCGTTTCTAGTTTTGGTAAAACCTTTCATTGCACAGGCTGGAAAATGGGCTATTGTGCAACTCCTGAAGAGCTTACTGTCGAGTTTAGAAAAATTCATCAGTTCGTTACCTTTAGCTCATTTACGCCAGCCCAAATAGCCATAGCACAAATGTTAAAAGAGCAACCCTCACATGTAACTCAGTTAGCAAGTTTTTATCAACACAAAAGAGATGTGCTGATTAACGCCCTGAAAAATTCTCGTTTTACTGTGCTGCCATCACAAGGGACTTATTTTTTATTGTTAGATTATTCAGCGATATCAGAGCTCAATGATCGTGAGTTTTGTCATTGGTTAACCAAAGAAGTAGGCGTTGCCGCCATTCCACTCAGCCCATTTTACCCAGCCGACCAGCTGGAAACATATCATCAACACAATAAAGTAATCCGACTTTGTTTTGCTAAAAATGACGATACCTTACTTAAAGCAGCAAAAATATTATGTCAACTTTAACCATAGCCGCAGTGCAATACGATATTCACTGGTTAAACAAACAAGCCAATTTAAATCACTTAGAACAACTCATTAAAGATCACTTTAATGAAAGCCCTCCTGCCGACTTATTGTTGCTGCCAGAAACCTTTTCAACCGGTTTTTGCATTGATAATAATGAGGTGCAAGAAGTTGAAGATGGCGGTATTACACTGGCATGGCTCAAGAAAATAGCAAAACAACATAGCTGCGTAGTTGCCGGCACCGTATTAGTGAGTAAAAATGATAAAAAAGTGAATCGTTTTTATTGGGTATTTGCTAATGGCACAGTTGAATACTACGACAAACGCCACTTATTTCGTTTAGGAAATGAACAAAAATATGTTGAGCAAGGCAAAGACAGAAAAATAATTACCATAAACGGTATAAAAATACTGCCATTGGTTTGTTACGATTTACGCTTTCCTGTTTGGTCAAGAAACCGCCAAGACTATGATCTTATGGTTAACGTCGCTAACTGGCCAGCAGCACGCCGACATGTTTGGGATACTCTATTAAAAGCGCGAGCAATGGAGAATCAAACCATGGTGGTTGGCGTAAACCGCGTAGGCAAAGATGGAAGGAATACCGAACACTCTGGCGGCACAACAATACTTAATTTTAACGGTGAAACAATTGTTAATGCTGCTGATAATCAACAACAAATCATTACTGCAGAGCTCGATTTTAGTAAGCTTGAAAAATTCAAAAATAACTTTCCAGCATTTTTGGATGCTGATAATTTTGAGTTACAGTATTGATTGAAATAAAAAATCAAAATAAATATAGCCCTAAATAATTTAAAGGCTTGGCGGTGCTATCAAGATAAAAAGAAGAGCCAGTGAGAGCTATCTAGAGAAATAAACACACGGTTATCAGTTCTTAAACTATAGAAAACAATATTCTTTTGTGATTATGAGACAGACAACATAATTCTCAAAGCAGTAATAGGCCAAAAATTATAAACTGCAATAAGTTTGCTATATTTAAACAATCAATGGCTATAAGGTAGACTGTTAAAAAAGCCATCGATGAAATAACAGCACTCAACCACTAACAGCTTTGAGGGATGAAAATAGGCATCATGCAAGTTAAAATAATATACTTATTTCTATTGATACTTTTAGCCTCAATGCCATTAGTAGCAAACCAGCAACCTGTTACGGTTGAAAATATAACTTATTACACAGAAAGCTACCCGCCCGCTAACTTTATTGAAAATGGTGACATTAAAGGCATTTCAATAGACACTTTAAAGGCAATATGGAAACAACTTAGCAAGCCAGAGCAAGAAATTTTGTTTGTACCTTGGGTTAGAGGCTATAGATTCACTTTGGATAAAAGTAATACCGCTTTATTTACTATGTCTAGAACCCCTGCTCGTGAAAACCTTTTTAAATGGGTAGGACCACTATTTCATTCAACTCATGTATTAGTCGCTAAAAAATCTAAAAACTTTCAATTTTCTAGTTTGGGACAAGCTTTCTATCATAAGGTTGCGACTGTTGAAGGAGATATATCAGAAATATCTCTGCAACAAGTGGGATTTCCATCTTATAACATGGCGAAAGTAGCAGAAGCAAAACAAGGGTTTTTAATGATGCAATCAGATCGTGTCGATATGATTGCCTTATCTATTCATGGCTTTTATCATTTAGCCCAGGAGCTAAAATTCAACCCTGATGATTATGAACAGATTTGGAGTATTAACAAAATAGGTAACTATATCGCATTTAATATCAATACGCCTGATAGTGTTATTAATACTCTCCAACAAGCTTTTGATGAAATAGAAACTGAGCGAATAGAAATTAAAAAACATTATGAATTGCCTATTGAAGAGTATTAGTTAAGAGCTTAGTGATACTCAGTTAACTCATACATTCGAAGTGAGTAATAAAGAAGGCAATTATTCCTTTTTATTGTTGATATGTTTAAATGGCAAAGCTTGTAAACATTGCTGTTGGTAAATTTTCATCTGTTGCTGTTCTTGTAAACAAAAATCTTTTACTGCCGATTTAAATGGAGCATGTTTTATCCAATGATAAGAGTGAGTTAATACCGGTTCAAAACCGCGTTGAATTTTATGTTCACCCTGCGTTCCTGGGTTAAAAATTTTCAAGTTGTTTTCAATACAAAATTCAATACCTTGATAATAACAAAGCTCAAAATGTAAGTGATTGAAAAACTGACTACTGCCCCAGTAACGACCATATAAATTTTCATCATCAAAAAAGAATAACGCACAAGCAACATCTTGTGCTTGATGACTAGCAATAACTAACAAAATGTTATCAGCCATACTCTTAAAAACCTGTTCAAAAAATGAAAAATTTAAGTGTGGTTTATGACCCCTTCTTAGGTAGGTAAGTTGATAGGTTAAATAAAAGAAATTAAGCTCAATTGCCGTTATATTTCGGCCAATAACTTGTCGAACGCTAAGTCCCTGCTCCACAATAGATAATCGCTCTTTGCGGGTGTTTTTTCGTTTACGTGCAGTAAAGGTATTTAAATAATCATCAAAATTTTTATAATCACGATTAAACCAATGAAACTGAACCGTATTACGTTCATAAACATTATCCGCTAATGCCTCATCTAACTCCTCTGCTAATTGCTCTTCAGGAATTTTAGGACAATAGAGTAAATGCCAACTGTTTATATTTTGCTGTTGGCAATGGTCCGTTAACAAGTGAAATAATGATTGTTGCTGATGGGTCTTTGATAACAGTTTATCACTAGTTACCGGTGTAAAAGGTAGTGTTGAAACAAGCTTGGGGTAATAATCTACACCATGTTGCTCAAATGCATTTGCCCAATCCCAATCAAAGACATACTCACCCCACGAGTGATTTTTTAAATACATCGGCATAATAGAGTTAAGGCCATGATCGTTATTTAACGTTAAGTGATGTGGTTGCCAACCACTTGCAGCACAAGTTGACTCACTTTCTTCTAAGGCTTTAAAAAATTCATAACGTAAAAATGGGCATGATGAGGAATTTAATCTTTGCCATTGAGCCATTGAAATTTGCTGTATACTGTTTAAAAAACGAACTTGTACATTAAGCGGCATTAAGTGTACTCATATTTTACCTACCCTTGTCTTTGTATCGTGCCTTTTTTACTTGTTTCAACGCTTTTCTCTATTATTGCTTTATCTGATAACCGCTTTTAAATATCCAAGTAATCGCTAATAAACATAACGCTAAAAATCCCCCCATCACACAAAAGGTGGTGATTAAACTGACTTCTGCCACTTCATAAAAACTCCATCTAAAGCCGCTAATTAAATAAAAAACCGGGTTAAATTGAGTTACCGTTTGCCAAAATGGCGGCAACATACTAACAGAGTAAAAAGTGCCCCCTAAGAAAACAAGCGGAGTAATAACAATCAATGGGATCACCTGTAGCTTTTCAAAGTTATCTGCCCATATGCCGATAATAAAACCAAATAAACTAAATATTATGGCTGTCATCACTAAAAAGAATAACATCCACAATGGGTGTGCTATTTCAAGCGGTACAAAAAAATGCGCGGTGGCCAGAATAATTAAGGCTAATAAAATTGATTTAGTGGCAGCGGCGCCTACATAACCGAGTAACACTTCAAAAGAAGATACCGGAGCAGAGAGTAACTCATAAATAGTGCCGGTGAATTTAGGAAAGTAGATCCCAAAAGAAGCATTTGAAATGCTTTGAGTTAAAAGCGATAACATAATTAAGCCTGGTACAATAAAAGCCCCATAATTAATACCGTCTATTTCAGTAATACGAGAGCCAATCGCAGAGCCAAAAACAATGAAATAAAGTGAAGTAGAAATCACCGGAGAGATGATACTTTGAAATATAGTGCGTTTAGTACGCGCCATTTCAAATTTATATATAGCCGCAATCGCGTAACGATTCATGTTGACTCCCCTACTAATGATACAAATATATCTTCCAACGAACTTTGATCAGTTTTTATATCTTTAAAGCCAATACATGCTGCAGACAAATGCTGAAGTAAAGCAGAAATTCCCGTGTGCTCTTCACTGGCGTCATAGTTATAAATTAATTGCAGGCCATCATTTTTAATTTGTAAATTAAAATCGGCCATAGTCGAAGGAATTGCTGTTAATGGCTCTTTTAAATCGAGAATCAATTGCTTTTTACCTAGTTTATCCATTAATACTGTTTTATCTTCAACCAAAATAAGTTGACCACTTTTAATGACGCCGATACGGTCGGCTATTTCTTCAGCTTCTTCAATATAGTGTGTGGTTAAAATAATAGTCACGCCATCGTTACGTAATTGTCGCACCAATTGCCACATATCTTTGCGCAATTCTACATCAACGCCAGCGGTAGGCTCATCTAAAAATAAAATGGAGGGTTGATGGGAAAGTGCTTTTGCAATCATCACTCGGCGTTTCATACCGCCAGATAATTCCATCATACGACTGTCTTTTTTATCCCAAAGGGACAAGGATTTAAGTGTTTTTTCTATGAAAGCAGGATCAGATTTTTTTCCAAATAATCCACGGCTAAATGAAACCGTATCCCATACTGTTTCAAAAGCATCGGTGGTTAACTCTTGTGGCACTAAACCAATAAGTTTACGTGTATGTCGGTAACCGACAACAATATCCTTACCGTCAACAGTAATTTGTCCAGAGCTAGCTCCTACAATGCCACAAATAGCACTAATGAGTGTCGTTTTACCTGCGCCATTTGGCCCTAACAAGGCAAAAATTTCAGCGGGTTTTATTGATAAGTTAATATTATTAAGTGCTTGAAAACCACTGCCATAAATCTTATTAACGTCTGTAATTTGTATAATAGGTTGCAAGGTTACTTTCCATCAATAGTTGATAATACTAAGGTATACGACATACCCTATTGATGGCTAGAAAAATCACTAAATTAGCAGCCGATTTTCCTACACACTATTTATCAAAGACACAAGGCTGTGGTTTAAAAGGTGACATTCGCAACTAATGGATTATGCGCTTTTGCTTGTCCCATTGGCTTGTTTGCCAATTTGAAATTGTTCCGGCAGCTTCACAGGTGTCGCAATGCCACTTAATTAGACCGATCGCAGTGCACTTTGCATCAATGCTTCCCTGGCAAGATATTTCATGACCTCGGGTACTGCATTTCAAATCAACATCAATGAGTGGCTGCTCGATATTTCTTGAGACCGATGACACGATTTTGGTTAAAAATTTGAAAATCGTTTTTGCTTGGTCGGTAAGCTCTTCAACATTCCCTTCTTCATCAAGAAAGTGTCTTAAATCTGCATTTAACGCCATTGGTTTATAATCATAGAGTACTAATTTCCCTAACATATAATACTTAGAGTTATTGGTACATCAATTCTCATTTAATACTATAAAACAGAAGTTATCCTTTACTTTTCTACTGCAACTGCATTTTCTGCAACCGCTAGTCGGTGCTGTAGTTGATGAAATGAAAATTCCGGCATTGGCATGAGTTACTACATACTGTAGCAAAACGAAACGCTCAGTTTATTACTCAAACACTGAGGTGAGGTTTAACATTCATGCTTTTGCCATCATGGATGATGGCATTATCAACTATGCTACTAATGCCCATTCAGATCTGAATATCACAATGGGCGACTAAAAATTAGCAACAAACTAAAGTTGTCTCATACTAGTTTGATGCTGGTTAATTTGGATCACTAATAATTAATTTCCTGAAAAATTTTAATTTACTCCTATAATTACTACTCTTTACTTTTAAATTAAACTAGAACAAGGAATTACAAAATGAGTTCTTTATCAGGATCAAGCTCTTCTCGTCCAGACCTCGACTGGAGCCAATTAAAGGAAACTATCTTGATGCTTAATTTGGCCGTTACTCAAATTGATCAATCTATGAATGAAGGTAATTCTTCGGTTTCAACTTTATCAACATCATTTACCGGACTGGCGACAAATTTAAGTGATATTCAAAGTTCTATTGCACAATTAAATAAAAAGGATGAGAGTAGCGAGAAAATGAAGTTAATTATTGAAGGTTCAACATCTACTGCCTTGGATAAAGTTCATTCAGCTATAATTGCCTTTCAGTTTTACGATAAACTGACCCAAAGACTAGATCATGTTAGTCAAAGTCTTACCTCTTTAACTGCACTTATTAGTAACCCTGCAGAATTATATTCACCTGTTGCTTGGCAAGAATTACAAGAAAAAATTCGCAACAAATATACGATGGAAGAAGAACGTCGAATGTTTGATAAGGTTATTTCCGGAGTGCCTATTGATGAAGTAATACTTGAATTCAACCAAGACATGGTAAATAAAGTGGCTTCCGATGAAGATGAAATCGAATTATTCTAGACTTATGATATTGATTGAATTGTTAAAATTTACGATTACAGTATCACTCTTAAGTTGATAGCTGCCGTTCCCCTTTAAATGGCAGTTTCAGGCCACTGATTAAGCATAAATTATACAGCGGTAGCGCCAGAATAGAGATAGAAAAAAGGTAATATAAGTGGTTGGTGACATTTTATACTGCTCTGTTTTATCATGGTTCATCAACTCCTATACACTAAATCACCTTCTATCAAGCTGTTGTGTCTATTAACGACTCAAGTTTATATACTTCTCTTGATTATCTTGAGGCATTCATCAAAATGATATTTCAACGAGTTAAGTTGCAATTATTGTTCAACATTCTAAGTCTATTATTCCTCAGACACTGTACCATCACTGCCAATCAACAATAGGTTTGTTGACAACTTTGAGCGACTGTCTTTGTTAATTTCAGACGTTCGAATTAACAACAGTGGAATTTACACGTCGAATATAATGAGCTTTACGGAAATGATGACTCATAAATCATGTGCCATAGAGCCTTCAATAAGTCTTTGTAATTCTTTTATATGGTTATTAAAGGCTTTATGACCTGCAGTAGTCAAATAAACCCATGAGCGTTTTCGCCCATTAGCACTACCTTTGCGTTGCTTTACATATCCAGCTATTTCTAAATGCTTTATCTGTTTTGAAAGCACAGAATCACTTACCTGTAACATATCTCTGAGCACAGGAAATTCAACTGAGCCAGTAGGAGCTAAAAATGAACAAATCTTCAGTCTATTTGGTGCATGAATTATTTCATCAAAAGAATAGTTACTCATTGTTATTATTGCTAAATTTAATGATTTGGAAGTTTCTGTAATTTATTAAAATAATAAGGTGAGACAATCCCATTATTGTGCCACATGCAATAGGTGCCCACCAATTGCCTTGATCTCGAAATTCTAGAACTCTAATAAATAGCAAAGGAAAAGATAACATAATTAAAATTGATATTAGGTTCACCACGTGAATATACGTATTCACTTTCAGCATATCTTTGCAATAGTCATTAAAAGAATAAAGGCCATCACCTTGCCTCAAAAAAGGAGCAAAACCTATCGGCCATAGACCTTTTTTGTTTTTTTGAATGTAAACAAGGACAGGTAATAATGCGATAGGAATGAGAGCCAACATACTTTGATTAGACAGGAACCCAAAAGATAAGCCTGTAATTAAACTTATAGCAAAATAGAACGATCTTTTAGGAATCGCTTTTAGATTACTCAACTTCTTTGTATCTTTAATCAATCTTATTGAATCATGGGGACTCAAATCTGTATCAGTTGTCATCACTCAGATCCTCTATTTTGCCAAACCAGAAAACTTATCTTATTGCAATCTTTCCACTGCGGCAACATTAAATCTAAACAAGTTGAATATATCATTCTAACAATACATAACCAGTCATTGATTGGAGCCTTTAGACTGTAGAATATGTCACTATGAATAGCGGCAGCCTCAGCATCCCTTTAGAGGATCAAGGCCTACTAATGCTAGTTGCTGATGGAATTGCTGAGATAGGAATATTGTTCGCTGATAGTGAAGCGCTTATAAATGAATTATGTGAATTACTATAGCAGAAACAAACACCCAGTCTGCCTCTTCAAATGGAAAAGTGCAGCACAATATCAGGTATTAGCTTTATAGATGATGGTGATTAATTCCAACGTAGGGGCTTTGTCGTAAATCAACTCCATGTAACTTCTTCCTTAGGGATTGTGGGCGTTTAATAATAAAGAATTGCTAACACGACTACGTAATTTAAGTTTAGTAAAAATTTAGATTTTTCATTTATGAAGCCCACAACGCCGAATAGTTTGAGTACAGTTTTAGAAGTTATTTCGAATCCAAACAACTGTTACGACTAATTTTATGCTGGTATTGTTGTAGCTACTCACCATTTCGTAATTTTTTTACCGCTAAAACATTGCTTAAAACAGTCACCTTTGAGAAAACTATAAAATAACCCAACTCTATAAACCTATCCTAAAACTGTTGATAAACGCCGGTATATCTAGATTTTATAGTCAGTCTAATACACAGAATCACTTAGTGAAAAACTTCAACTAATAACAAAGGTGTTTACATTCTTGCAGTAGTGCACTAGCATAACTAGTGCACTACTCATGATAGTGCACTAAATTTAGTGAATGGAATAATTTTTATGAGTAAATCTTCAGTCATCAAAATAAAGGTGGTTACCGGCGATATCCGGCCTATTTTTAAACAAATAGTTGATGGTATTCGATTGGAAATAGCGACAGGTAAATTATCGCCTGGCAGTAAATTGCCAAGCTATCGCGGATTAGCTATGCAGTTAATGATAAATCCAAATACGGTGGCCAAGGCGTATGCCGAACTTAGTAGCCAAGGGCTTATCGAGTCAAAAAAAGGTTTGGGCATATTTGTTAGCGAAAACAGGCAAAGTCTGAGTGACGATGAACGAGAGCAAAAACTAGCTAAAGCCGTGAACGTTTTCATTAATGAAACGGTTCACCTGAACTATTCAGAAGATGAAATAGTGACCGAAATAAAGAACAAGTTAAAAGAAATAAAAACAACCTAAATCTAGCTGATTATATGAACAAATTACTATTAGCTAAATAATTAAACGTACTGAAAAGTAGAGAAATATCATGAGCGAATTTTGTATATCAACAAAAAATTTAACCAAACAATTTGGTAAAAAACTTGCCCTTAATGACTTAACATTAAACATTCCTCAAGGTGGAATTCATGCCATCGTTGGCAGTAACGGTGCCGGTAAATCAACTTTATTTCGCTTACTGTTAGGATTCGACACTCCAACCACTGGTAGCTCTACTTTACTGGGCGATCCGAGTGACCAAATTTCGGCAAAAGTGCGCGGCCAGGTTGGTTATGTTAATGAAGAGCACACCTTGCCCGGTTGGATGAAAGTTGCCGCGGTGAAAGAACTTCAGCAAAGTTTTTACCCTAACTGGAATCACGATATTTATAACAAGGTTATCGCATATTTCGACGTTGATCCAAAGCAAAAAGTCGCTGGATTATCTCGAGGAGAAAGAGCAGGTTTCAACCTTTCAATGGCATTGGCCCAACGCCCTTCTTTGCTAATTTTAGATGAGCCGACCTTAGGGCTTGATGTGGTTGCTCGTCAGTCATTCCTAGAAGCGTTAATGTTTGCTGAAACCGAAGAAGCAATGACCACCATCTATTGCTCTCATCAAATGGAAGAAATAGAACGCATTGCCGAGCAACTGATCATCATGGAGAAAGGCCGTTTGATAAATAATTCAACTCCAGAGGATTTTTGTGCTCGGGTAAGTTGTTGGGCCGCCGATTGGGATGCAATTGGAAGAAATATAGGTAGTAAAGACGCAAGTATTCCAGGATTTCTATCCCACAGAGAAATTGATGGTCAACAACATATCTTGGTGGTTGATCAGGGGGATGATTTTGGCGATTTTCTAAAAGCGCAAGGCGCACAAGACATAGCTCAATTGCCAGTTAATCTTGAAAGAGCCGTTAACGCCTTTTTGACTGCTAACCACAATAAACCTGTTGCATTGTAAGGGGAATAAATATGTTAGCACTTTTTAAAGCTGAATTTCTACATTATAGACAATGGGCGATAGGGCTATTAGCTCTGCAAGCTATGGCATGGGCTATTGTACTTAAATTGAATGAATATGCTGATGCGAGCGCGTTTGATAATGAAGTCACCCAAGTCTTAAGCCTGTTCGGTGGGTTTATTTTTGGTGTGGTGCAAATGATTTTAAACACTCGCAAAAACCATTGGACTTTTTTACATCAGCGCCCGCTTAATAGCCGTGATATTTATTTGGCGATAACGGCTGCTTCGATGTTGCACATATTCATTGCTTTCCCTTTAGTTTGGTTGGTTGTTGTTGCCAGTTTTGATCTCCTCACCAATGCAGTAGTTGATATGAGGCACTATTATATGGCGCCCTACTTGATGTTGTATTCAATAGCAACTTACCTTATTGGTAACTTAGTAGTATTAAACGCTAGCCGAGCAGCAATTTTAACGGGGTTTGGCTTGTTGATTCTACATAACGACTTGCCGCAATTGACTTGGTTAAAGTTTTTAATATTAGCCTTTGTTATTATTATCTTGCTTTACCTTAATATAAAATCGTTTAAATCCGACCGCTTTCAGCCGCTTAAATCTGTTGCTGGTATTGTATTGATGGCCCTTCCGATGCAGGTTGTTTTGGTGTTTTTCTTAACCATGTCCACCGCTTTATTTTACGATATTCCACAAACACTTATGGATTCTCATCCTGAGCAACACCCCACTGAAGGCAGCTTCGATTTTTGGCGTAAAGTTGAGGACGACAAACGTATCGAATACTTACTTAAAGACAGCAATATGGAAAATAAAGTACTATTTTCACGCCAAACTCAATTAGCAGATAAAGACACAATAGCGACTTATCACAAGGCTTTTAATCGAAAAAACCAACTTAACTTTAGAGACAACCAATGGTTCCTCAGTGATGAAGACAGCCGATCTGTGTGGGTGTATTCACATGATGAAATGATGTTACAAGGTTCAGATAATTTCACTGGCGAGGTTGTCGGATGGCTTGGCCAACAAGGTTTTATTGATCAGTTAAATTTGGCTACTGATGCCGACCGTTTTATCAGTGTGCCTAGCATGGTCAAAGATCAGTTCATCGTCACAGATAAAACAATTTTTCAGGTGGATTTCGCCAATAAGCAATTATCAGTGAAGTTAGCGATGACAGGTGAAGAATACTTAATGGGTAGACCTGAATTCAAAGAGAACTTTGTTGCCTTAGTAACTAACAAGCAAACCTATTTATTTGAACCTAAAATATTTTTAAATGAATTTGAACTGGCAGTTTCCAGCTATCAGTTGCCGCATCCTGTCTCTTTAGCTAGCATATCTGGAGTAGAAAGCTATCGAATGGTTGACGGTTTTCTATTAATTTACCGCGGCCAAAATTATTATGGCTTTGATAAAGCAGGTGCTGAAATTTTCTATGTCCATATCAATGGTGATGTCGAAAAAATTTATAGCGTGCACTTTAATAAGCACAGTTCCCCCGAGTTTATTCAACATTTTGATTTCTTGATTTCACCAGCAATTTATACACTTAGAGAATTAATGGCTAACTCATTTCAGTCGTCAAACCAAAATGCCCAGAATAATGAACCAAGTAGTGAAATTGCTTTAACACGCCCATGGCCGAGTTCAATGTTAATAACCATTAGTCTACTGCAATTGGGTGCGGCATTCGTGGTACTGATTCTCGCCAGAAGGTTTAGCTTAAATAAGGGTAAAAAGGCTCTTTGGCTGCTAATGACCATTATTATTGGACTACCTGCGTTACTGAGCTTTTTACTGTTAAATAAGAGAGCTTAATATGCCTTACTCAAAGCGAAAAAACTCTCTATTCTTTACTAAAAAAGTTATTAATATAAAGGTAGTTACAACTTGTATGAATGCAAAGGGAATGGCATTAATGCTATTCCTTTTGCTCTTACTCTTTCAAATAATAATGATTTCAAACGCAAATGCAGACGTTGTGCAAAATGCCATCAGTAAAAGCAAAAATTTGTCGCCAGCACAATTGTTTAATCGTGATGCATTACTATTTAACAAGAATAATCTCAATTCAGTTAAGTTATCACCCAATGGGAAATACTTATTTTTTTTAGTAAAAGATGGCTCTAAACAACAATTGTGGTCGCACGATATTAGTAACGACACAACAAGTAAACGCTTTAGCTCAAGCATGATCAAAAATATTTACTGGACACAAGACAGCCAAAGTGTTTTTCTGCAATTAGATTCAGGGGTTGCGATAATTGACGTATCTCCTAATGCTAAGCCAAGCATAATATTGAATCTGGATAGACAAAAACAGCAATTTTTCTACGGGCCTGACGATAGCAGTCCACATCATTTTTTTGTTTGGCAAGAAGAAATGAAGGCTGATAAAAACGGAAAACATTATGTGTTATATCGGGTGGATCGTTCGGGTAATAAACAAAAACTGTATAACGCAAAAAAAATAGTGAAAGATTTTCTAGCTCCCGGTGGCGGTCCAATTCGATTTTTTACCGAAAGCCATGAACTTACGCATATCATTTATGATTTTTCCTCGGGTGAAAAACGCGAAATATACCGCTGCTACTATACTGATTATTGCGGCTTGCTTAGCTACCAACAGCAAAGCAATGTTTTATATTTAAAAGGCCGAGGTAAAGGTGATTTGATAAAGCTGTTAGCACTCGATTTATCAGCTAATGCAGCTAGCAATAAGCATGCGAAAATTGTTCACCAAGATCCTGAGCAACGATTTGATCTTGATCACATTACTTTTGATTCCATCTCTGGTGAGCCCATTATGGCTTCTTATCATACCGATTTTTACGAAAATTATGGTCTCACTAAAATCGTAAGCAAGCACTTAAATAAGATCAAGCAAATACTTAATTCACCGGTGATTAAACTCGTACCTTCAACAAATGCTAAGCACTGGATTGTTGTGGATGCTAACCCACTGAATGCGCAAAAACACATTTATTTATATGATCCCAGTAATGGTCAGCTAACACAGCCACTGAAAGATTTTATCACAGGTTTGAACACTCAAAATACTAGGCTGACCAATGAGGATCTCGCTCTGCGAATTGCGTTTCAGTACCAAGCAAGCGACGGTATGGTTTTGCAAGGTTATTTAACTTTACCTCGTGGTTTGAATGTTAGCACAATTCCACTGGTAGTGAATGTTCATGGTGGGCCGTTCAACAGGTTAACCGGTGACAATACTAAAATGGCGCAGTTTCTTGCTAACCGTGGTTACGGTGTATTTGAACCTAACTTTAGAGCCTCAGAAGGATTTGGTCGTCAATATATGCTGGCCGCCAATCGAGACTTTGGTAACGGCCGGGTTCAACTCGACATCAACGAAGGCATTGAATATTTACTGTCACGTGGTATTGGTATGAAAAACAAGCTAGCAATCATTGGAGCATCATTTGGAGGTTTTTCAACCTTGACCGGTCTAACGTTTACTCCTGATCTCTATCAGGTAGGCTTTGCTATAGCACCTGGCACCATCTTGTCGAAAACCGCAGAATTTTTTATCCAACAGGTTAATCCAGACGAAAAGCTCAACATGACTAAAGTGTTTGCTGACCGTATGGTTGATATTAATAATCCTGCCGATCGAAAACGTTCGGATGAAAAATCGCCTTACTTTCATATGACTAAAATTACCAAGCCACTGTATATCCTAGCCGGTGAGATGGATGACAAGGTATCGATATTAAATGTGCGTAATTATGCTTTGCAATTAGAAGCTATGGGAAAAAACGTTACCTTATTATCGGCCCCCAAAGAAGGCCATGTTTTCCGTCACCCCACCGCAATAGAAGCTAAGTTCTATTTACTAGAAAAAGCCTTACATAAACATATAGGTGGCAGAATGCAAATAGATCTTAGCCCTAAAGTGATACGTTTTTTAAAGAAAAACATATTAATAAGTTCTAAAAAACAAATCGTTACAAACGGAGAAACAGATCATGTTAGCGTTATTTAAAGCGGAATTTATCCGTTATCAAAAATGGGCTGTTTTACTACTGCTTTTACAATTGATGCTCTGGCTATATCTCAGCAAAATAAGTGACTTACTTGATGCGAACAATGCAAGAGTCACCATAGTACAGCTCTTGCTTTTAATCAGTTGCTTAGCATTTGGTCTGGTGCAGATGTATCTTCATAAACGCAAAAGCCACTGGGCTCAACTACTGCAACGTCCGATGACTAGTGGAAAAATTTATCTTGCGCTTGTTGGTGCAGCTATTGCGAATATTTTAATTGCAGTAGCATTACCTTGGTTGTTGGTGGTAGCCACACTAGACAACATAACAACGACCGTAGTAGATCAACGTCACTATGTATTCGTTCTATTTAGTGCTGGCAAGGCAATAGTAGCTTATTTGCTAGGCAGTTTTATTATGTTAAGTGCCAGCCGTGGTGCCGTTATGCTGGTTATATTGCTGTTAGTATTTATCGTCCCAGCAAGTCAAAATCTTTGGTTTGTTTTTACTGCCATGTTTGGGAGCATCAGTTATCTAGGGTATTTGAGTTATATCTCATTTAAACCTGATCTGTGTGAACACCCTAAGTCAGGGCTTGCTACGTTTTTAATGGCCGTGCCAATGCAAATGATGATTGTCTACTTGTTGGTATTTTCTGCAGTGATTTTTTATCATATTCCGCAAGCCATTATTGGTGACCATCCAGCGATGAAGCCAAGTGAAGGTACATATGATTACTGGCGAAAATCGGTACCGCAGGAAGAACGTATCGGTTATTTACTTAAAGATACCGAGAGTGAAAATAAAGCCTGGTATGGCGATCAAGCGCAGATGGCTCAGTTCAATGTCATCGACACTGAGGTAATAGATTTCGCTAAAGAAGGGCAACTGCACTCAAACGATAAACAATATAGCCTGAGCCATAATAGCAGTCAAAGTTTGTGGGTATTCTCTCATGATGAAATGCTGCTGCAAGGATCTGAACAAGGGTCAGGAAGAATTATTGGTTGGCTCGGCCGACAAGGCTTTATCAATACTATTGACAAAATAACAGGCGCAGATCGTTTTACTAAAGTCCCTTATCTTTTGCAGGATAAATTTATCTTAACGGAAAATACCATTTTTCAGGTCGATTTTGACGAAAAAACACTATCCCTTAAGAGTAAAATGCAAGGTAACGAACGCTTTATTGGTCTGCCTCAGTTCAATAAAAATCATGTCATACTCGTTAGTACAGAACAAACTTACCTGTATGAGCTAGAAGCTTTTTTCGAGGAGTTTGAACTTGCTGTACCTTCATATAAACTGCCTCACCCAGTCAATTTAGATCAAATCAGTTTAATTGAAACTTACCGCATGGTAGATGGTTTTATCTTCAGTTATATGGGCTATAACTATCATGGTTTTGATCGACCTGGAGCAGAAATTTTCTATGCACAATTAGGTAGTCAAATGGAGAAAATTCACCATACTGAGTTTAAACAGCATAGTTTCCCTGACGTCATTCGTCACTTAAGCTATATAGCATCACCTTTGTATTATCCGCTTTATCGCTCGTTTTTTCACATGGGTGAGTCTACAGCAAAAATAGAAAGTTCAATAGATGAGATTTATTCAAGAAAAATGCCGATGACGATCAAGGTTTGCGTCATAATATTACAGTTATTGACAACCATTATTGTATTCCTGCTGGCAAGTCGTATTCACTTGGATACTACAAAAAAGTTAGTTTGGACTATTCTGGCCATGCTGGTTGGTTTGCCTGCGCTATTAAGCTTCTTGTTATTAAATAAAGTCCGTGGGATCCCGACAATCATCAAGAAAGGACCTAATTCAGCTGAAGGTTAATATGTCAGTTTCAACTTTCCCCTAGTTTACTTAGTTGAGAACTAAGGGGGAATTGATCTTTCAAGATCGAATTCAAATTATTGTCAACGCAAAAGCTATAAAAAAAGTGTTATTACAAATGAACGTTCATTATATATCCTAGCGATTCTAAGAGCGTTAAAACATCTTGATTACAACTTATTTAACAGGTGTTAATTTGTTCAATCACCGTTTCTGGTTCGTAAAATTGAATGATTTGATAATGATCTGTTCTATCATGTGTCACCGCCCCTATATTTCTAATGCCCCCTTCTTACTAGATCTTGGAGTTTTGATTCTTGTTTAGCGTGACAATTCATTTAACGTTTAACTGCCCACCCATTCATTTTTTGACTAAATCTACGAGTTTAAATTACTCAATATCGATTGACTCTAATAACATAAGCCAACATAAAAGTTGGAATCATGTGAAATGGTAAATTACGGGGAGTCAACTAAACTTAAAGTCATAGCCACATGAATAGATCAGCAGCTGAAGAGGTAGATAAATGTTACGTATAATTACACTATGCCTTGTATGTATATTGACAGTATTTCCGTCGCTGGCTTGTGATGAAATATCGGCTAAAAATGCGTTAAAAAATATCCACTGGTTAACCGAAGATTACCCTCCATTTAACTACTCTGATGAATCAGATAAAATTGTAGGAATTTTTACTGATGTACTTTTTATGGTCTATCATAAACTAGGTATCGAGTTAACCTATGAAAACATAGCCATAGTCCCTTGGGCTAGGCTTTACCATACAATGGAAAGAAACCCTAATTTTGCTGCTTATTCTATGGTGACTACCCCACAAAGGGAGAATTCATTTACCTTAGTGTCCTTACCTATTTTTATCAAAACATCCATTATGGTATTAAAAAAGCAGCGTAAAAGAATACAGGGCATGAATCATGAAGACCTTACCATTGCGGTGGTGCGTGAAGATATAGGTCATCATTTACTTAAAAATCATGGTTTCCCTGCCACGCAAGTAAAAACGACTTCAGCTTCCAGTATGCTAAAGATGCTGGCCTACAAACGAGTAGATGCAATTGCCTACGCCGAAGAAGTAGCATTTTTTCAATTAAAAAAGCTTGGGCTTAACAAAGAAAGTATTGTCCCCTTAATTGTTTTAGATGATCAATCTTTTGCCAACTATATTTTTCACAAAGATGCATCAACATGTTTAGTAAATCTGTTTAGGAAGACAATTTCTGAGTTGCATGAATCAGGATCTTTAGATCTTATACAGGATAAATATTTCCAACGTTAGTTTTTCACTTTAATATCATTTTGCATTTCACGTCGCCACCGCGACAACGATATATCAGCAAATGCAAAGGGCTAAGGTTAAGGTTAAGGTTAACAATGATTGTCTTAATTAATATTTAAATTGTATCTGATCCTATTTATTCCGAGACTTCCTAACAATAAATCTATAGATAACTAATCCCCAAAGCGGACATTGGAATAATTCAATTATTAAACAAATTTAGGGTATTAAGTCTAAGGCGCTTCGCCCCTAAAGCGTGTTAGCAAGATAATTATGACTATAGCTTTTATTATTTTTCACATTTTATTTATTAGTCTCTGATGTGCCACAATAACACAAAACTTGCCTATTCAAGATTAAAGAACCATAATACACATGTGACATTTTGACACATAACAGTAAAGGAAAAAATTATGGCTGCTACATTACCCAGAATCACTGCAAGAGTTGATATTGATACCCAACACTTACTAAGTAAGGCTACTGCACTAGCTGGAATGTCCAGTATAAACTCGTTCGTTTTAAGTGCGGCAGTAGAAAAAGCCAAACAAATTATTGAGCGAGAGCAAGTACTTAAACTCAGCCAACATGATGCCATTATGCTAATGGAAGCTTTAGACAAGCCAGCAACAACTAACGCTAAATTAAAAATGGCTGCCTCTCGCTATCAAAGTAAAACACAATAATGAAAACTGTTCTGTTAGATAAAACTAAGCATGATAGAAATAATTTCAACTGTGAAATTACAGCCTTAAATCACTATTTTAAAGCTATGGCAAGCCAGCAGGCAAAAAAGGATAACACTAGAACATTTATTCTCGAAGATACCAACAACAATTCACAGGTAATTGGCTTCTACACCCTCACCATGACACCTATTGAATTAGAGAGCTTACCACCTAAGCTGCAAAAAAAGCATCAGTCTTCTACTTCTGGAGGTTTAATTGCGCGTCTTGGGGTTGATAAAAAGTACAAAGATCGCGGTTTTGGTGAATGGTTATTAATTGACGCACTTGCCAAACTACTTAGCGCCAGTGATAGTGTCGCGTTTCCAGTAATTATTGTCGAGGCAAAAGATGGCTCAAAGCATTTTTATGAAAAATATGGTTTTACCGCCTTTGAAGACGATGAAAGTAAACTATTTATCACCATTGCCGATGTCAGGGCAAGTTTAAGTGATCTTTAGCTATAACAATATGGGGTGATTAAGCTAGGGAGTAAAGCTATGGCGCAAACTCCCCCCTTTCTGAGATAGTACTCGATTCAGTAATGATTAAATTCATGACACTGAAAATAGTTAATCTCCAGCGCTGATATTTACAGTCCATGTCCAATGCCCATTCGTGTCATGCTCTAATTAAGTTTGTGACTCTGCCCTTAAAAACAAAGAGATGCGATATCATAATATTTCAATTAAGTTTGTGACTAGATAGCGAATCCCACATCATTTACTTACTATAAACTTAATTAAGTTTGTGACAAAAAATTACTCTGTATATAGGAAATACAACATAGTTCTCAAACTTACATCCTAGCTATTACTTATCCCGCGGTTGGCGGCTCATGTTCTCTATGATAACGATGAATAATCCAAATATAGTTTTCCATCATTGAGCGATGGGCTAATCGAGTTAATATTTCTGACTTTTTCTCCAGTGTGGCAGCATTTTCTAGCTCTTGCTGGGCTTGGGTAAATACAATAGATTGGTTTTTATACTGCCATAACAGTTCTTTTACTGCCATTTTACCTTGATAAAGTTCCCAAACAGCTAACCAAAACGGTAATAAACCCATCAATAAAACAGTAAAGGTTTTAGCATCAACATGGGCAAATAGTACAATATCAACCAACTGATATTTAAATAAAATCAACGATATAGTTGCAATAGCAGAGCCTATAAATAAGATCCCTTTGATTTTTTCAAGTTTATGATGATGAGAAGATAGCTTTTGAGTTTTATTTTGAAAGTATGCAGCTTGCTCTGCTATCCAGTGCTTACAAACAAATGCCATATTTTTTTCTTTTTGTTTTGCAGAGCATTCGTGGACGGTACTATCGTGGTCAGTTAGTAAAGAAGTTACAGCCTGTTTAAGCCAACTTGTTCCTTTAAACAGAGTTATACCCGTATCATCCATCAATTGCGTTACTTTTGAAGCTTGTTGCTTATCAATAATTGTTAAGTAAAACTGAGTTCTCAAAGTTTCTGCATAGACCCTAGCAGTAAGGTGACGCGTAAACCATTTGTTTTTTTCCGCTGCTTTAAAGAAGAACCAACCAGAGCAAAATAAAAGTAAATACCCGATGAGTAGTAATTTGCTAGCAACTATTTTGGCATAAACTAAAAAGAGTAATCCCATAATAGCTGCCATATAAGCGAATAACTTAAATTGCCCATCTGACTTGTTTTGATTAAATAATGCAATAGCATCAGCCTTCAAAAACTCATCATCAATATTCTTTAACTGCTCTTTTTTATTGTTATTTTCGTCATTTTCATATGTAGACAGTAAGTTATACTCTCTATTAATTTCATTTTTGCTCTTTAACTCTTGAAATTGTTTATTGTATTCGTTGAGTTCGTTTATCTCACTGCATAAGTGTTTTGGCATGCCTTGCTGCTGCTTCATCGAGTATGAGCCTTGTTTTCCAGTCAAAAAAGAAGAAGCTAGAGTTGGTTTGTTGGTTTGGTGAAAATTATCCTCTTCGTGTGAAACAGGTAACCAATAAACGACATTAGAATGTTCATTAACAGATATACCATCATCAACAAAATATACAGGTGTATCATTAATTTCTGCTCTGGTTTCTTTAGATTCTAAGTAGCTTAGTACG
>Ga0209707_1000516_pt1 | contig 23354 bp, 22 predicted proteins | sample EN4Hudsemesocosm_FD_184630 | JGI IMG/M metagenome (GOLD analysis project Ga0209707, IMG submission 184630) | Methane-oxidizing microbial communities from mesocosms in the Hudson Canyon - EN4B Hudson Canyon (SPAdes) (version 2) | ecosystem: Environmental > Aquatic > Marine > Cold seeps | place... | reverse complement strand
AATTATCTTAACACTTTTGTTTGAAGTTTCGCGTAGGATGGGTAGAGCGTCTTTTTGCGAAACCCATCATTCCGCATGAGGTTGATGGGTTTCATTACGAACCTAAAAAACAGGCACTTCATTCTACCCATCTACAGAAATGTTAGATTAATTTTACACAGGTACTTATGGTCTTGCATAGACGCGTTATTTTGAGATGGGCTCATAAATGCCTCCGGAATTAATTGGAGGTAATAGCTTGCCCTTTTTGTAAGTGGTTTAGAATGTGTACTTTAATTGACGCTTACATTTCTTTCATGTGACCGAATATTTAGCGAATGTAGCGTATGCTGCTTATCCTGGGAAAACAGACAAGCCTAAGCGTGCAATATGGCTTAATGAGCGCTGTAAAAAATTGAAACATAACGCAGGTACTGTTGAAATATTGATTGATGAAATGGAAAAATTAGCCGCTAAAACGAGCTTAACGAAAACCGTTAAGGCTAATCTGGATGCCGCATTAACCTATTTTAAAAATCATCGACACATGATGGATTATGCAAGCCATATAGAAAAGAATTTACCGATTGGTTCGGGCGTTACCGAAGCGGCTTGTAAAACATTGGTTAAACAACGGCTTTGTGGTTCTGGAATGCGCTGGAAGGATAAAGGCGCTAAAGTTATTTTATCATTACGAGCACTCGTTCAATCAACAGGCCGATGGCAACAATTTTGGAATAAGGTCGATCAATATGGTAGCCAAGTTGTTGTTGCGTAAGTAACATTATAAAAAATCAGCACCCGTTACATACAGGGGCTATGCACTTATTATACGAATTCAGGTTGTAAGACGTGCAAGTAATTCGTGACCCTGTTGTTCGCTAAAAATCACACAAATCAGGCCAAAACCCTGTCAAGAACTTTTTTTATTATTTACGCTGAGTAGTTACGATTTTTTTTTGATTTGTAAATATTTATCAATAACCCCTTTTACCTTTTCGCCTGTGTAAGGTTTGGCAATAAAGCCTTTGCCACCCAGTTCTATCGTTTTCCTGACATTGACTACTGTTGCATTAGCGCTGACTATGACCACAAATTGATTTGGAATTTCTTCTAAAATTTCTTTTAAAACATCAAAGCCTTGCATTTCAGGCATTTCTATATCCAGAAAAATAATATTATAAAAATCTGTTTTATTGAGCAGGATAGCTTCTTTTCCACTTGCCGCCTCATAGATTACAAGACGTATATTTAAGCTTACTAACACAGATCTGAGTAATTTCCGAGCAGCGCTATTGTCATCAACTATCAATATGGATAAGGTTTTCATTTGTTAGTTTTTATTAAATCATTATGTAAATTTTGCAGTAATTGAGCTATATTTTGCATCTTTTCTTGTTTAATATCTGCTTCGATTAAACTCGCCGTTTTGCCTAATTCTGAGTATCCATAGCCACCCGCGACTCCTTTCAATTGGTGTGCTAGAGATTCCAAGATTTGCCAGTTTTCCTGTTGAAATGCCTGCGCCATGTCTTGAAGTGTGTTAGGTAATTGCTCAATAAACTCCTTAAGAATATATTGGAAGCCGGGATCATTAAAAATGGGAGTAGTATCCGCTAAAGGGGAGGTCTTTAAGTAATGGTTTAAGGTACTAAAGAATTCATCAACTTCTATAGGTTTACTTAAAAAACCATCAAAACCTAAGTCATGACATTGTCGCTTAATTTCAATAGTCGCATTAGCAGTGAGCGCCACTATAGGTAATAAATAGCCGACATTACGTAATAGTTCTGTCGCTTCCATCCCGCCCATGCCGGGCATTTGCATATCCATCAAGATTAGATCGTAACTATTTACTAAAGCTTTTTCAACTACATCGTTACCATTAGCAACAACATCAACTGAAACGCCAGCTTTAGTTAAGAAAAGGGAGATCAATTGTTGGCTATTTACATTGTCTTCTGCCAGTAATACATGGCCAAACAGCTTTGCAGAGGAAGACCAAGGGTCAATTTTTCTTTCTTGTTCATGCACTTTTTCAGGCTTATAAATCAGCGTATTATGATCAATAGTGCCCGAGTTTATAGTGACCTTAAAGCAACTACCTTTGCTTGGAGTGCTTTCAAGGGTAATGGTTCCGCCTAATTTTTCTGCCAGTTGTTTAGAAATAGCAAGGCCTAGGCCTGAGCCACCATAGCGCCGTGATGTTGATGCATCGGCCTGAACAAATTTTTGAAATAGTTTCGCTTGCTGCTCTGGTGTAATCCCAATACCAGTATCAATTACTGAGAATATAATATGCTCTAATTCATGTTTGTACTCTACTGCAATACTTATTGTTCCCGCCTCCGTAAATTTTGCAGCATTATTACATAAGTTGAGTAATATTTGTTTCAATCGCATTGGGTCGGTATTGATAAATTCAGGTACTGGGAATTGGTAGTCTATGTTAAAGGCTAGGCCTTTGTCTTTTGCTTGCCCTTGTACAATCGACGTGACCGCATCTAATAAATGAAATAACGATGTTGGAATAACTTCAATGTCCAGTTTATTGGCTTCTATTTTTGATATATCCAGAATATCGTTAATGATGCTGGATAGGTGTGTAGATGCTTGTAAAATGGCTTTAACAGCTAACTCTTGTTCATTAACAGATAAGTGTTGGTAACGCATTAAATCAGCATAACCAAGAATAGTTGTCAGTGGTGTTCGTATTTCATGGCTTATATTTTCTAGAAATTGGCTTTTGGCGGCATTGGCTACTTCAGCAGCAATTTTTGCCTGTTCTAATTCAAAAGTGCGTTGTTGTATAGTCTCTTCTAGATGCCAGTTATGTTCACGTATGCAGTGATATAGTTCGTTATTTTCAAGCATATTACTGGTACTCAAAAGAATCATTGAGAGCAACTTTAATGATTCGCTGTTAGTCTGCGTTGTAGATAAGCCTGTAACACCAATAAACATACCTCTAATGCGGGAATGGGTTGATAGTGCATGCAGAGTGAGTCTATTTTTTGCATCTTGGGTTGTTTCAATAACTGGCTCTTCCTGTTGGAGTGCTTTGGCAAAAAGACCTTGTTCAATCTGGTAATCTATCTCAACTTGAATGTAGTCACCTTGAGTCGGAGGTAAGCAATGACTAAGGTAAAAGCTCTGGTCTTGTTCATTAATAAGCATAAAGGCCGTGATTTCAAATTCACATAGCCGATTAAGCTGTTCACTACACTCTTCTAAAATAAACCCAATGCTCATGGGCAGCTTTTTCTTTAGGTCTATCGGGTAGTTATTTAAATCTGAATCATTGCTTATGGTGCTTTGTTTTGAGTGATTTTCGGTGTTGTTCATTTAAGCTGCACCCGGTGTGATAATATCCAGTGCTTCTTGATATTGTTGCTTAAAATCACTAACCAAAGTATCCATAATGTTAACGGACAGCCCTAGTTCATCCCAAGCTTCGCTGTTCAACGGGGGCACCATTTTCTCACCACTACTGCTAATTGCTAATGCGTTAACAATTAAATCAGCAACATGGATAAGAGCGGCATCACCCTTGAACCTACCAGCCGCTAATGGGTTATGGTGGTATTTGACGGCAGCAATAATTTGCTCAGGCAATTTCCATTGTTTTAATAGCTCGCCACCAACTGCTGCATGATTGAAGCCCAGAGTTTGTGTTTCCTTCTTATATAGAAGTTTATTTTGGGAGCGTGCTATAGCAAAGGTATTTTGGGTGTCAACAGGTATAATCATTAGCATAATAAGGCGGCCAATATCATGCAATAATCCAGAAACAAAAGCCCGTTCTATATTAAATTCACGACGATAATTGGCTAGAATTCTTGCCACGACGCCACAGGCAATACTATGTTTCCAAAATGATTCCATAGTGACTAATTCAATAGGAATGTTTTTGAAGGTATCAAAAACTGATGTGGCAAGAGCCAAATCTTGTAGCTGCTTGCTACCGACAATAGTCACTGCTCTGGACAGCGAATCAACCTTTGATGGGTAACCAAAAAAAGCGCTATTGACAAGTTTCATAATGCGAACAGAAAAACCAATATCTTCACTGACGATGGTGATCAAGTCATTGATTGAACTGTTGGGGTCATTAGTCGTTTCAACAAGTTTCATATAAACAGTAGGGAGGGAGGCTATGGTCAAGACTTCCTTCGCCAGATTTTCGGGAGTCCAACTCATCAGGGAGACTCCTCTTCTTGTTCTAGGCTCATTTTAACGCTGCTACGAAATAACGCATTTACCAAAGGGTGTTTGAGGTCGCTGTGCTGAAATAGTACTTGTTTATTGCTTATCGTTTTTTTTATTTCATCAGCAGAATACTTTTTTTGGGAGGATATTAATTGCTCTTCTTCGGATTGAACAGCAGCACTTAAAACACCCCAAGTTTTAAAGATTTTAATATTATTTTCAGTTAATTTAGAGCCTGACTTTAATAGAAGTCGGCCATTCGCTTGCTCAGCATCGGCTACTAGAACCATTCCGGGCTTTAAATTCTTAATACTGATTATTGCCATTTTTTACGTTGTTAGTTTTAAGGGGGGTAACCGAGTCATAATCAATGATGAGCTGAAAGATATATGATGCATCACTTTACCAAAATAACTAGACTTAGACTGCAAGGCTTATTTAATTTTGAGTTAAGTATCCGGGTAAAATGATTTCAACTTGATAAGTACCGATTTTTAAAGCTAATTACTGGTGAAAAATGTTAAAAATGTATCTGTGGTACTGAGGAGTATGCATAAAATAACTTCGTCATCTGTAGGTGCGAATTTGTTCACACTGTGCGAATAACCCGTACCTACAAATAAGACTTACTTAATTTATGCTCATTCTTTAGGCTTCCATGCAACGCACTAAGAATCCTTTTTCATGGTATTTACGTAAATTCAGATTGTACGCGTCTTGTTTAAGCACTTTGGAAAGTTTATATGGCTTACCATTTTTATCTATGGCAGATGGAAGTGACAAATCAATTAATTTTTCTTTTTGAGGCTTTTTATGTTCATCCAGTAACAATAAAACCTTCGGTTTGATTCTATTTGATGGGTTACTTTCAATCACCATGACGACTTCTCCATTAGTCATTTCAACGGGGCTACCTACTGGATAAACGCCAATACACTCGATAAAACGAATAACTAAGTTTGAGTCAAATTCCGTATTTCTGCCATCAACCAAAATTTCGATTGCCTGGAGATGCAGCTTACCTTTTTGATACACCCTGTCACTAGTGATCGCATCATAAGTATCCACAATTGAAACAATTTTTGTAAAAGCGCTTATCTCATCGCTCTCTAAGCCTCTCGGATAACCGGTACCATTTAATCTCTCATGGTGAGAGTAGGCGGCATCAATCACCTCCTGTTCAATGTCGGGAGTATTAAGCAATATATTTTTGCCTAAAGTTGCATGGCTTTTCATGATTTCCATTTCTTTGCCTATTAATTTCCCTTCTTTATTAAGAATCTCTAAAGGGATTTTTGATTTTCCCATATCATGAAGCAAGCCACACAAACCTAACTTATTCAATTTATCTGCTGATAATTTAAGGTGTTTACCTAATAAAATAGATAAAATGCAGACATTCAGGCTATGTTGTGAAGTATATTCATCCATATTTTTCAATTGCGTTAATAGTTTCATGGTATCGGAATTATCTAATACCTGATTAACGCAATCAGAGACCAATACTGCTACTTTAAGAAATTAGCTATAAAAATCATAGGGCTGCACACGCCTCTTTTCTTGGTACAGTGAGTAGTGGGAACGGTTTGGGGCGTCGTTTAATCGCCCTGGGTTGATTCTTGCGTTTTTGCATCCCGACAGCGTTTGAAGCAATGGCCTTGAATAAATCGTTCAATCCATTATTCAATAATTCACCAACCCATTGAGTCAGTTGTTTTGTCGATTGAGTCATGATTTGTAAGGCTGATTTAAAGCTTAATTTACGGGGTGTTTTATGATGCAATACGGCCGCTTGAGCTATATTTCCCCGAATAATCGTATAGGCTAAAAAGTTCACCGCTATTTCTTTTTCAACCATTTCTGGCGTTTTGCAACGCAACACCTCCATACCCATATGCGTTTTTATAGCCCGTAGATCAAGCTCTACATGCCATCTCTCTTTATAAAAAATAGCGGTTTCTCTTTTGGTGTAAAGGCTTGAATCCATCAGGGTTGTTGTATAAATTATTCCATTGATCGAAAACTCACGTACTCTAAGGGTGTTAGGTAATTCAGCGTAAGCCTCCGTGCTCATCCAGATAGGTTTTAACTTAGGTTTATGCCAATCGACAATATGATCTTTTGCCCCTAATTTTTGTCCTCGTTTAAAATTTACTTTTCTTCTCGCATGCATTTGAAACAGCACAGGAATTTGCATAGATTGTAGTAAGGAAATTATTGCAAACGTACAATAATAGCGGTCTGCGATGAGTATATCACCCAATGATAAGCTGTCGATTAATTGGCTGAACAAGGACGATTCACCTGTTTGCTTGCCTTGGTAAGGGCCGATACTGTAGTTGATAATACTGCCAATCGATAAAGAAATCATCACAACAAGGCGTGCAATGGGAAAACCTAGGCCTGGTTTTTGAGTGTTTTGTTGTGGGTAAGCCGCTTGGTTTTCTGGGGTATCGGGCATTGTTACGGTCGTTCCATCGACTAAAACGACTTTAAATCCCTTCCAGTGTAATTTCTTATCACTTTGTTGATGAAGTGTTGAGCCTGCGTTGGCTGCTGCTGTTTTTATTTGTTGCAAGGGTAAGCGTTGACGCGCTTTAGAATAGGGGCCTGTATTGGTGCTATTCGCAGACTTTCCTTCGTTGAGCCTATCTGCGAGTACACTTGCAACCGCGTCTTTGCAAGATCCATCTGCACTTAACGTTTGAAATATAAAGGCTTTAAGTGTGACTAAAGGTGTGAAAATAGATTCACGTTTATGCGGCGTGTGATTGATGATTTCAGCAATATCATCATCGGCTAAAAAATCATTAAACGGTAACCCTGGCAATTGAAAAAAGGTTTTTTTAAGTGGTCAATTTGGTTTTTTATTGATTTTTTGAGGCTAGACATTCGTCATCTCCACTGAAAATTTAAGGTAAGCGCATAGTCGCATAATTTGTTTATTTTACCTTCAATATTAAAGAATTTTTTAGTAATTATTTCAATGTATTATGCTTAAAGTAGCAGTATTGGTATCAACATCTTCATTTTTTACAATAAATCTATATTTATTGTTTGATTGAGGTTGAAACTCAAAAGCACATGATTCTTGAGCTAATTTAAAGGCAATAGCTTGAGCAAATTCATTGCCTTTAATATCTTCAATATAACGTTCTGTTATAGCCATAATTGCGTTATCTATCCGTTGTTTATTATTAGAAAAATTAAAAGGTTACATAAAACCATTCTTCAGAATGACTAGGTGCATCCCTATCCAATTCAATGTTTTGGTTTAATTCGATAATAAAGATTCAGCAGGAATTCCTAAGCCTTTATGTAAACGCTTAATCATTGGTAGTGTAAGCTGTCGTTTCCCATTTAAAATCTCGTAGACACGATTGGTTTGTCCAATCATTGGCACTAAGTCTTTTGCTGTTAGGCTGCGTTGTTCCATGACAAACTTGATTGCTTCTATTGGGTCGGGAAAATCAATGGGGTAATGTTTACGCTCATAATCCTCAACCAGAGTCACAAGCACATCCAAACGGTCACCTTCAATAGAATCTGCTTTGGCCATCATTAATCCTTCAATCTCTTGAAGTGTATTGTGGTAGTCATTCGCTGTTTTAATTGGGTGTATATTCATATTTTTTACCGTTTAAATACTTTGAGCATCAATTTTATCGTATTGCTTATGTGTTCCGATAAACCGAATGTAGACCACTCGGTAGTCATAATTTATCCAAACAATTAGGCGGTACTTGTTACCACAAATATTAAATACGACACGACCATCTTTGAGAATACTTGCATTGCCAAAGTCAGATTTAACTTTATCTGGACTAGGCCAATCAGCTTTTAAAGCATGGCGGTACCATGACAATGTTGATTCTTTAGCGTCAATATATTCAGGTGAATCAATCCAGAAATCTTTTAGTGTTGAAAGAGCAATAATTCTCATGCTTTTGATTGTAGTCCCGCCGCGGGACTACGGCAAGATATTTGTTCAAGTGGTTTCGTTGAAGGGCTTAATAATAGAATTAAAGCATTGAAACAACGATGTTATGGAATTCTACGTAGACACCAGAAAGAAAGTTAGGTTTTTTTGTAGACTCTTACCTTTAGTGAATTCTTACAAGCCCTGATTTAACACGTTTCTCCATGAGTTGCTTATACTCTTTCTCTGCTTCCATCCAGTCCTGATAATCCTGTCCTTGTTGGATATCACGGCCTAATGACTTGTAATAAGCGGCATCAGCAATCCATTTTTCTTTTAGTGATTGGTTCTTACTCATAATATTAAGTTTATGCGGTCAAGCAGTCTATCTGCTGTCATTTGTATTACTGGCAGTTTTTTAGTGTTGTGAAGTAGATAAGATAATACCTGAGTTACAGTCAAAACGTAAAAAAGACTACAACTAGCTTTTACGCAAGAAAATGACCCTCTGTTTTAGAGAGTTCAATCTGCTTTTTGACTTCCTTTTTATACTCCCTGTAAGGTAGGAGTATAAAATAAACAGCTATTCCCAATAAGAGCCAGTATTTAATTCTGAACGCAAATTCAAGTTGGTCGAGCATGACAGGATGAGTCGCTAAATAATGATTGAGTGAATCAAGAAAATCCATAGTCATATCTCCTAACGATATATTAGAGATGCTCTCTAAATTCCTATAACCAGCCCTATTTTTTAATAAAGAAGGTGTTCACGATGATAAGAATTTGGGGCATGATAGTACGAATAGGCAAGAGCAGCGTAAGATTGAATATTAAGGCTGAGTGTTTTCGATTTCTAAAAGCCAGCCATCACTGGCTTTACAGTGATTAGTGCCGGTTGCATTAATCTTAACTCTTGCATGAGTGCCTTGTAGAGACGCGGGTAATTTCCCTGTCACGAGATAGCTATTATTTTCTGCTTTGATAGTGACTTCAACAGGCAGTTTTTTTACGCTGACTTTAATACTATCTGGGTTAGTTAGCGCTGAGGTCTGAAATGAAAATTCAGATTGTGGTGCCACAATGGTTAAATTAGCCGGTGTGAATTGGCTCATTTTAGGTTTTTTACAGGATTTTTTACTACTGCTACTACTGCCATAAGCGGATGCATTCGCGCTAAAAACAGTCAGCAGACAGGTAACTAATAATTTAATAGAATTCATCATATCTCTCCCAATAATGTATCAAAGGTGGCTTTCACCACGCTTAAATAAAACAGCAGGAAAGATCCATCTGTCGACTAAATGACAATTGTGTACCTTCTGTGGTTTGAAACCCTGCTAGTCTCCATAGTAAGTCTTTTCTATGTAAAGAGTAAGGAAAACGAACAATTAACTTACTTTTAGATGCGTATCATTGGACGTTATGGTCAATAATTTTTAGGGAAATAGCGCAAAAAAATCTACTGATCGATAAGTAAGGGCGCTCATAACGGAGATAAATTAAATATCATTTTTTAAAAGCGAGGATACAATTGACTCTAAGTTAAGTTATTGATCTGGCAGCTATCTAGTGAGTATGATATTATCATACTCACTAGATAGCCAACGTTTGAGGCCTTAACCTTATGTCCATGCAACGCAAAACCATCACGATTACTAACCAAATGGAAGATTGGGTTAAAACACAAGTGAGCTCTGGTCAATACGGAAACGACAGTGAATATTTTAGAGATTTAGTGCGCCAAGATCAGGCACGTAAAAAATCTGAAATGACGTTAAAAGCCATGCTGGATGACGCGGAAGAAAGTGGCCTAAGCGATCAAACACCTGAAGCGATATGGGAACGTATGGAAGCTAAGTATTCATAATGGAAAACTATCGGTTACTTAAAGCCGCTGAAAATGACATTGCTAATATCGCAGATTACACCATTCAGCGTTTTGGCCTGCAACAAGCTCGCAGTTACAGCCAAGGTTTATTTGAATCGTTGCGCATTATTGCCGAGTATCCGTTTATTGGGAGTGATCAGGCTCATATAAAAAAGAACATACGGCGGCATGTGCATGAGTATCACTCGATTTACTATCGAGTAAATGACAAGGGCGTTACCATTTATCGTATTTTAGGTCGAGGTGAAGATCCATTGCACCAATTAAAATAACCTATACATAAAAACAGGCGCAGTAAGTAGAAAATGGGGGGTGAAGTCCAACGGTCAGAAAAGTAACTATAGTCTATAGCTTGATTCTTAAATACACTATTTAAGTTATTTTTTAGTGTAGCTATCTATTTTGTTTCAAACCGCTTTATCAGAAGCTTTATGCTTTTTAGCTGCTGTTAGTACCTTATCCGTCAATTCCTGTCTGCTTTTGTAGGATCGGACCGTTGAGGTTAATGCTTTGTTATCGGCACGTAGCGTGTCAATTGTATCTTCCAACGAGTCAATGCGATTTTGTTGCCCGACAATGGTTGCTAGGGCTAAGGTTAATTTATTTTGCAGATCCTTTGCTGGTTCCGTGCTGGATGGTTCGCCTGATTTTAGACATTCTACCGCAGAGACTAAGGATAATGGGATACGCATCATCTTAGTTTCTTCTGTTTTGGGGCGTCCGCTACCTATACGCGCACCCCCTCTGTTATGTAATTCTGACATTGTTGATACCTAGCACTAAAAATGACGAGTATAGCACCCGTTAGATACTTGTATACAACAATCAAAGGGAACGCTGAGGGGCACACGCAGAATTAGGAACATGAAGATTACGGGGGTTAACGTCCACGCAGATGATAGGTAATGCACGTAGGTTTGGTAGTGGCCATTCCCTTTTCGCGCAAGCTTAAAAAGTATCAGGGCTTTCTTTCGGGATGTTTGCACACTGAGATAAACTTCAGTATTTTTTTATTGGTCTCAGTTCGCTAGTTTAAAACTATGCACTTTCAGTGCAAGGCTTTAGCACTTTAATGTTCAAATGCTCGCGTAGCGACACATAGTGGTTGAGTTGGCCTCTGTAATCATGGTGACTTCCCCAGCGGTGCCATTTTCTGATGAAGGACGTCCGGCCATTTTATGGTCTAAATAATATAATAAAATACTTTAATTCTGAGCCTAATATTATATTTTATTTTTAAGTACAAGGGATGGCTTCCCATCAGGTCAATAAACTAGAGGCCTACAGCAATAATATAATAGTCTGATTAAACTATTATATTTTGTATTTATTATCCTATAGTGAGTCTGACATCTAATGGAACGAAAACGTACGTTAGCGTCTATATTGATTACTTATCTTTTTATAATGGTAAGCGAACACACTCTAAATCGCTTTAGAGCTTGAGCTCCATAAGAGTGTGTCCTGTTTTACTTGACCATTACAAGCCACACAAAAAGTGTTCATGATCAGCTGCGGTTAGATGTTCACGTTCGATAAGAATCCGTGTTCACGATGCTTGCGAATGGGTGTTCATGATGGGTGCGAATATGCAGCAGGGAATACGACATTGACACTGAAAGGTGAAATGTTTGATGGAACGCCATTTGAGGGTGCTGACTCCGTTAACATTGTTCCTTAGCAGATTTATTCAACCATTACCTTCGATAATTTATCTATATAAATTAGCACCTGCGGATGTTTTATTGTCCGCTGGTGTTCAGTGTATAAGCCAAATCGTATACTTTTTAGAGCATTTTAGCTTAATATTTTTATAAGTTCTTTTGCCTTAAGCATATCCACTATTTCTATTTCTTCTTTAAAAGAGCTGTAAATTTCCATTAATAGATGCTTTGCGGCTTTTCTTTTATGCCTTTTATTCCAGAATGTGCACAAACTTGTCACGGCCCTAAGTTCCAATACTTTGGCTTTTTGGTGATGGGTGATTTGTATTGATTTATTAAAAAGTGCTTCGACTTCTGTATCTTGATCGGGTGAAATAGCATGCAATAGTTCTCCCATCATACGATAAACCTCGGATGCGTAAAAACGTTCTTCTCCCTCATTAATCACCACAACAGCTTCTTCAAGAACTGACTTAGCGTCTCCTAATAGTCCTCCTTTTAGATAAGCATCTGCCATTAAGACACGGAAATAAAGTTGAAACAATCCCGCACCAGTTGCTCGAAAGGAAATAAACCCTTGTTTCATCAGAGTAATACCTTCCTTAAAACGACCTTGCTCAGCATGAGCCCAGCCCAATAAGATAGTTCCATGAGTCTGATATTGAGCTAACCCTTGTTGTTCTGCAATAATGAGTGCCGTTTCTGCTAATTTTTGAGTTGACTGAGGCTCCCGTCGAAGTTGATGGTAGATAGCCGAAAAAATACAGTTATGAGCATTTGTTGGAGGGTGCGATAGGGATTTCGTTAATTCCAGTGCTTCTCTATTTCTTAGGTGTCCTTGGTCAGAGTTTCCTAACAAAAATGTTGTCCAATTAGCTAAATGTAAACAGCAGACACAGGGGTCATGGCCGCCAAACTTAAAGGCATGAGATCGATGTTGTTCGACATCATATAAGGCAATCGCTTTTTCAAGATGTTCCTGTGCAGTTTCAAATTCTCCCAGCATTACCAGACTTGGGCCGAGCGCATGATGAGCCTGTAACAAACAAGCGGTATCTTGTAATTGCTCGGCCAAAGTCAAAAGTTGTTGTCCAATTCGTCGCGCTTTATACCATTTTGCCTGTCCATTATGACAAAGCCATAATCCCCACAATACTGGAAAAAGAAGTACAGATTCACCAATTTCTTCGCATAAGTTACGTGCTGTTATGTAGTTTTCTATGACTCCTGGGTCAGCCCAACCTTTAGTAACTATGAGTGGAGCACCCAACGAAGTCATTAACTTTATTTTTTCCTTTGTTTGTTCTAAAGAATTTGGCAGGTCAATGGTTAGCTGCAAACCCTGATTAAAATGTGCAATTGCTTCTTGATTAGCTGAGCGTGCTAGAGCGTTTTCTCCCGCTTGTGTCCAAAAAACAATTGCTTGATCAATGATTCCTGCTTGAGTGTAATGATGTGCTAATAATTCCGGTTGAGTTTTTGCTGTCTGTGGAAACCGTTTCTCTAAAATTTCAGCGGTTTTTTGATGAAGTTGTTGGCGTTTACTTTTTAATAATGATTGATAAGCTGACTCTTGAATTAAAGCATGTTTAAAAATATATCGCTGTTGCAATGCAGAACTCACAGGGTAAATTAAGTTGGCATTGACTAATTTCTCTAGTCCATGCTGCAACGTTTTTTCGGGTAGTATTGAAATTTCCTGGAGCAAATCGTAGGAAAACTCTCGTCCTAATATTGCTCCCAATTGAGCCACTTCTTTTGCAGTTGACAGGTTATCCAGTCTAGCCATTAGAGAATCTTTCAGGGTTGATGGAATGGAAAGTGGAAGTACTGGTTCAGTTAAAACATAATGGTCTTCTACTTTACTTAGCATTTCGGATTCTAAGACCATTTTGGTTAATTCTTCCACGAATAAGGGTATCCCATCAGTATGATTAATGACCTCATGCAATAAATCAGTAGGTAGCTTTTTACCTTGTGCCACTTTATGAATCATTTTTTTTGTTTCTTCTAAGCTGAGCTGATTGAGTGTAATAATGGATACTTTTGGCGCCAGGTTTGAGGGAAGAATAAATTCAGGACGTGCTGTGAGTATAAAGAAAATATTTTTGCTGAGCCCTTGTTCAATAAGCAATGAAAATAATTCCATTGTAGAAGGGTCCACCCAGTGTAAATCTTCAATTACTAGAATTGTAGGCTGTTCAGCCGCTATTTTATTCAACAGCTTGCCGATGTATTCCAATGTTAATTGTTTACGCCTTTGAGGTGTCAATACAAGTGAAGAATAGCTTTCAGGAATAGTAATTGAGAGTAGTTCAGCCAAGAGAGGGACAGTTTCAGAAAAAGAAAATGCATAGCTTGAAAGAAAAACTTCCAACTTATCAATTTTTTGTTCAGAGCTGTCAGCAAGAGAAAAACCTAATAAATGCTGAAGAAGGTTAATTAACGGATACAGTGCGCTATTTTGATAAAAAGGTGAACAATGGCATTCTAGAAAAGAAAAGGTTTCTGTGGAAATCCGAGATTTAATCTCTTCAATTAACCTTGATTTGCCAAGTCCGGCTTCTCCACTGATTATTACGGCACACCCTTCACTACTTTTAACGCTTTTCCAGTGTTTCAATAAAAAGTTTATTTGGTGTTTGCGTCCAACGAAAGGCGTCATTCCATCTACACGAGCAATATCTAGTCGAGCAGTCAGTCCGCTTTCCCGTTGTACTAGGAAAACATTGATTGGATCATCAAAGCCTTTGAGACTTTTTTGTCCTAAGTTTTCTACTATGAACCGTCCTTTTACCAAGCGTAAGGTTGAATCACTGATCACGATATTATTGGGTTCGGCAACACTCTGTAAACGTGCAGCAAGGTTAGGAGCACTACCAATGGCTTCAATACGTTCGGCATTAACGTTGTAATTCATTTTCCCAGCAACAACTATCCCTGTGTGGATACCAATCCGAACCTGTAAAGCTTCTATCTTTCTTTCATTAATAACTTTTTTACTGAGGGGCTCCATTTCGTTGACAATGTTGAGTGCGGCAAGAATAGCCCGCTCGGCATCATTTTCATGAGCCTGTGGAAAACCAAAATAAACAAGAAGTCCATCTCCAACGTAACGGGCGATATAACCGTCATAATTTTCTATAATCTGGTAGCAGCTATGTTGATAAGCGCTGATCAAATTTCGAAGATCTTCTGGGTCAAGCTGATGAGAAAGGGGGGTTGATCCTACCAAGTCACAAAACATCACAGTCAATTGCCTGCGTTCAGCTTCAGGAAGATCATTGACACTCGTATGAGACAGTTCTTCAGCCGTTTTCCGGCTGATTGATCCCTCTACTATTTTAATGCCACATTGGTGACAAAATTTCGCCGTTGGCGAGTTCTCAGTATGACATGAGAGACAAAACACCCCTAAAAGCGTGCCACATTCAATGCAGAATGAAGATTCACTACGGTTTATTACATGACATTTTTGACATTGATTGGACATAAATTAACTGAGTATGATTGAATTTATGTTTTACCATAATTTTAAGACTAATGTTTTATAAAATAACGGAAGAAACACGTTATTTCATTAGTAGTCTTGATGCGACTAATCCAAAATATTTAGGTCACGCTGTTCGGGCGCATTGGGGTATAGAAAATAATCTTAACTGGGTCTTGGGCTATGCTTTTGATGAAGATCGCAGCGTACAAGAATGGGAAATAGCGCCTCTAATATGTTCATTATTCGGCATATCTCATTGAACTTACTTAAATCAGAAAGTACTGCGAAAGTTAGTATTAAAAGAAAGCGCCTAAAAGCGGGTAGGGATAACGAGTATTTGTTGAAAGTGCTTTTTTCAATGAATAAAAAATAACTGGGAATTATAAATTATTGATATTTATATTTTTTTAATGCGATTGCCCTGGTGACATAGCCTTTTGTTTTTCACTCAGTACTGCTTCACCTATTTTTCTTATAGGTGAAGTGTGGTATATAAGCTAGAAAATAAATTAATTTTTTTAGCTATTAATGAAATAAAGGAGTTATAAATAATGCTACATAAAGGAATTAATGATAATAAAATTTTCACACAAAGTTTGATTTTAAAAGCATTATCAGCCACTGATAAACAAGCTATTTATGAAAAGACAGAGCTTGTTGTATTTTCAAAACAGTTAGATGAGCAGCGCCATATTATTTTCGATAAAGGTGATGTAGGTAACTGTTTGTATATCCTGATTAATGGTGCTGTTGACATAACAACGATTGATTTTGATGGACAGGAAAATGTAGTAACAAGATTTAGGGCTCCAGGTGATTATTTTGGCGAACAATCATTATTTGATAGCTTAAAAAACCGAACTGCTAGAGCTGTCGTTGCTTCAGACTCATGTGCTTTAAGAAAAATTAATAAGCAAGAGTTTGAAGCAATAATTTTGGCTAAACAGCAAGGGTTATATGATGAGCTGAATGAAAAAGGTAATCTGTTATTACAGAAAGACTCTATAGTTTTTTCAAAGTTTTTATCTGATCATGTTAGCCACCAAATTAAAGAAAAAAAAATAACCTCAGGAGCAACGGTCCTTAAAGAAGGAGATGAAGGAAAATGTTTTTATTTAATTCTGGATGGTAGCGCCAAAGTCAGTAGAAATGGCACTCACATCGCAACACTGATTGAAGGCAATTACTTTGGTGATGCGGCGATAATTAAAAGGCAACCACACCAAGTCACTATTGAAGCGGAAAATAATTTAACTCTTGTCAGTATCGATGCTATCGATTTTCGACGGCTTTATGATGATAAGGAATCTACGGCTGTTAAAGAATATATAGACAGAATGAATGGTTTTAACCGTAATGGACATGGTGTAATTTACTCTCATTACCAAAGTCATTACAAAAATAAAAATAGTTTAACGACTATATTGACTTATCCAAACGGTCAAGCTTGTTCCATTGTTAAGGTAGGCGGTAAATCTCAAATAGCTAAGTATGCTAAACAAGTTGATGTTGTTGATGAAAAGGGCAATAGCTTAGGAAAGAAAGATATTGAACTACGCCAACAAGATTTATTGGAAACTTCAGCTAAAAACAGTCAATTCCCACTTTTTTATGTGCAAAATAATCGCTTAGTGGGTGCAGAGATTAAGGCTGATTACGCCTATCTTGATCAAATTATTCCTTCTATCATAAAAAGAAAAATCATCTGGCCATGGCAACTAGCATTATTCAAATCTAAAGGAGACTTGTGGATTCGCAATGCACATGTTGATCCAACAGATGATGCTATTATTTGTTCATGTATGGGAACGACTCGGGGAGAATTGAAACAGAAAGTTGCATTTGGCTGTGTCACTGCAGAGCAATTAGCAAATGAAACTGGAGCTTCGTTGGCTTGTGGGTTTTGTAAAAATAGCATCACTGATATTGCAACATCATCAGATAAAATGAGGGCTTCAAAAGTCGTTAGTACTTTGGGTGAAGAAAGTTATTGTAATAAAAACAAGGATATCAAATACTTTCGATTTAGACCCGAAAATGAAGTAATAGAAAACTATTTTCCCGGGCAACATATTAGATTGGAAGCTAAGATAAAGGGGCGGTGGATTCAGAGGACCTACACATTGACTTCCGATTCCAGTCAAAAAGACTATTATGAGATTGCAGTCAAGAGAGAATCTCGCGGCGTATTTTCGAGATGGCTTCATGATCAGTTGACTGAAGACTCAAAAGTTTTAATTTCAAAACCACAGGGCCATTATCATCTGACATCATCCCCACAAAACTCTATTGTTTGTTTTGTGGGTGGCGTTGGTGTAACGCCTGCTATTGCATTTCTACGTTACCTAGCAAAAATTGATCATAAATCTCCCTTGTATATTGATTATAGTGTTTCAACTAAGGATGAAATTGCCTTTGAACAAGAGTTTAGGCAAATTACGAATGATAATTTTAAGGTTAATTTGAGAGTGACGGAGCGTCGCTCACAGAAGAGCCATTATGATAAAGAAAATGATCAGCGAGAAGTGATAGGAAAAAATCGAATATCAGGGCAAGATGTAGAGCATATTGTTAATCAGCACCCAGGTGCTGACTTTTATATTTGTGGCTCCAAGCCTTACGATGAAGCTATAAAGCATTACTTAAATCATTCAGGTGTTGAAAAAGAAAAAATACATTCTGAACAATTTGATAACAGTCAAAAAAGGCCACAAGCATTGATGGTGGGTTCAGTTATAACGCTTATTTTGACGTTACTATTTTTTGTTATGCCCCCTCATCTAGGCCCTAGTAGTGTGTATTCGATAGATCTAATGGCGCTAATGCCTAGCGACTATACCGGCTACAGTATTTTAGCTTTTGGGGTTATAGGGCTCTTAATCGCTTTACCTAGAAGATATGATTGGGTTAGGACGTTAGACTCAAGTACTTGGCGGTTAATACACATCTGGTTAGGTGTTTTTTCTTTAGTTGCTTTGTTTTTTCACACAGGATTTTCAATGGGGGGAGTGCATAGTACAATCTTGACCATTAATTTTCTTGCATTGTTTGTTTTGGGTTCAGCCGCAGGGATTACCATTGCGTTACAAGATAAATTTTCACCCGCACAAACCTATATTTATAAAAAGAATTTTAAGTGGTTACATATCTTGTTAAGTTGGCCGCTGCCTGTTCTATTGCTGACACATATCTTATCAACCTATACTGATATCTGGATTTAAAAGGACTTTATGATGCAAGATAAACTTATGATTTGGGTATGGAAGAATGCAAAAAAAATCACTCTGTATTCGCTTTGGCTTATATTATTTATTGGTTCAGCTTTCTATTTCTATAACAAGCTAAGCTCTGATGACAAAACAGTTTTGATTCAAGGAAAGACATCTAATGGCCATTATCAGATTGAAGAGCAGTGTGATAGCTGTCATGAAGCTGAAGATAAAAATGAGCTAGGTGATATTAAACAAGAGAAGTGCTTAGCCTGTCATAAAGAAAAAAAACGATCTAATACAAAAGCTAATTCACATCGAGCTAAATTATTTGAGGCGGATGATAAAACAGATCTGCGTAAATTACTCAGAGCAGATCAATGTGTCACTTGTCATGAAGAGCATCAATTAGGCCATGCCGGAACAACCCAGCCGGCTGATTTTTGTATTCTCTGCCATAAAGATATTGCGGAAGATAGAGTCAGCCATAAAGATTTAGCTTTTGATGAATGTGGCGATTGCCATAATTATCATGATAACTCAGCAAATTATAGTGAAAGCTTTATTGGCGAACATCTGGGGGAAGAAGCTAAAACCTTTGAGCACTCAAAAATACCCCCAACCCAATATACCGCAAGATTCCTTAAGAAACATATTTCTGAGCCATTGTCTTGGCAGCAAAAAGAATTACCAGCAACTGTTGATGCTAATCAAGCAAAAGACTGGGATGGAAGTAGTCATGCGTTAGCGGGTACCAACTGCCAAACTTGTCATAATGATAAAAATAATGAATGGGTTGAAAAACCAGACCATCAGTCTTGTAAGTCTTGTCATAAAACACAGCTTAAAGGATTTTTATCAGGCAAACATGGTATGCGTTTAAAGCAAAAGTTACCTGGAATGACAACGAATAATGCTCGCTTGGCAATGAAAGGAGAGCACAAAGAATTAAACTGTATTTCTTGTCATAAAGATCATCAATTTGATGCAAAAGAAGCCGCTGTTGCAAGTTGTCTAAATTGCCATAATGATCAACATAGCTTGGCTTATAAAGAAACCAAGCACTATCAATTATGGAAAAACAAGGATAGTCGTGGTGCTTCCTGTGCAACTTGTCATATGCCAAAAATTGAAAAAGGAAGGAAAAAAAATAAATCAGTTTTAACGCAGCATAATCAGAATCACAATTTAAGACCGAGCCAAAAGATGGTGAAAACGGTTTGTATTAATTGTCATGGACTTGGTTTTTCAATCGATGCCTTACAAGACAAACAACTGATTAATAATAATTTCGCAGTACCTCCAACCCAACATATTCCACTGATTGAAATGTGGAATTCATATAATAACGATAAAAAATAAAGGATATATCAATGATGAAAGTAAGACACTCCGCGCTCCTTGGTAGCTTGTTAGCAGCGACTTTACCGGTTAATGTTTGGGCTGAAATAACAGCCCAAACAATGGCTGATGCAATCCACGCTGTGATTGAAGCAGACCGAGCGGTTTATGCTGATTTAGTAGTTAATCGATTAGCCATTGAAGAAGAGGTTATCGAAGCTAGTGAGGAATACCATGAAAATAGTGCTTTGCCATTACCCGCGCAAATGTTAAGAGCTAGTGCTGAAAAAGTACGTGATAAAAAAAGTGGTTTTAGTTTTTCTTTAGTTTCACCTTGGCCAATTAATAGTCAAAACAAAGTTAAAACAGAAGCAGAAATAAAAGGGATGGATTCTATTTTAAAGAACCCGACTACAAATGTTTATAGCGAAGAAACATTATCTGGTAAGAAGTATTTTACAGCTTTATATCCAGATATAGCAGTTTCAAATTCTTGTGTTAGTTGTCATAACAATCATAAAGACAGCCCTAAAAAGGATTTTAAGATTGGTGATGTGATGGGGGCAATTATGATCAAAATTCCTTTGTCAAAGTAATTGAATTAAATATCCATGTTCTAAGAAGGGGTATTGTGCATAAACGGCATATTATTCGCTTAATTCTCTACAGCCCTTTAATATAATGCTGTACAGAGCCCCTTTGTTTTTCCAAAAGACAATTTATTAAGCTCAACCATTTCGTCAGAAAACTCATACTCGGTCTGAATAGCACGATTTACAAGGGTTTTACCTAGTTACCTGCCAAGCAAAGTACCGACTTTGTTAAGGCTTCGGACCTTCTTGCTTTAGTCTTTTTGACGCTTTGGAAATAGTAGTACGAGAACAACCTAAAATATGCTGAATGTAGTCATAGGATTTTTTATCCGTTAACATGCCTTCAATCTTTTGTTGCAATTCTGTATCACTTGGTCTGCCAGGGTAACGCCCCTCAGACTTAGCTTTAATAATGCCTTCCTTTTGGCGTCTTCTTCGATCTACATAGTCCTTTCTAGCAATAGCCGCTAGCATATCAAGCATCAAATCATTAATGGCTGATAGCATTTTTCCTGTAAATTCATCATTAACGACAGCAAATTGGTGACTCGTAGGCAAATCTAGCGAAACAACCCTTAATCCTTTTGTCTTGATTATGGATTTAAGCGAATTCCAGTCATCATCTTTTAGCCTAGAGATTCTATCTATTTGCTCAACCAGGGGTCGACGCACGAAACGGAACATAAACCCCGTTAAGGATTTTTTTCAGTACGCAAAGACCTGAATTTACCTTGTTGTACCTTTTTGTCTTCATGCCAAATGTAATCTCCTGTTAGATTAATGTGCTCCCAGCCTAATGGCGATAAATATTGATACCACTCTGCATTAAGTTCTTTATTTTCCCTATTTAGAGCTTCCGTTGCTCGCTCCATATAAACCGTATTCCACAATACAATAGCTGATGTCACAAGCGTTAACCCGCCTGCTCTATAGCGTTGTTGCTCATAACTTCGGTCACGAATCTCACCTAAACGATTAAGAAAAACGGCTCTCGCTAAAGCATTACGTGATTCTCCTTTATTCAGCCCAGCCGTTACACGGTGACGAAAATCAACACTTTGCAGCCACTCTAAAATAAAAAGTGTGCGCTCAATACGACCTAATTCCCGTAGCGCAATAGCTAAGCCATTCTGACGGGGATAACTGCTCAACTTTCTTAAAAGTAATGAGGCGGTTGCTGTTCCCTGTTGTATTGAGGTGGCTAAACGTAAAATGTCAGCCCAATGTGTTTTTATACAATTTATTTTTAATTCCTCGCCTAGCATGGATTGTAATGCGGGATAATTTTTTAGTTTTCCTGGCGGCACAAAGAGCTTAGTCTCACCTAAATTTCTAATTCTGGGAGCAAGCTTAAAGCCAAGTAAATGCATCATGCCAAAGACTTGATCTGTAAAGCCGGCAGTATCGGTGTAATGCTCCAATACTGCTACTTTAAGCATAATACATTGAAATAATTACTAAAAAATTCTTTAATATTGAAGGTAAAATAAACAAATTATGCGACTATGCGCTTACCTTAAATTTTCAGTGGAGATGACGAATGTCTAGCCTCAAAAAATCAATAAAAAACCAAATTGACCACTTAAAAAAACCTTTTTTCAATTGCCAGGGTTACCGTTTAATGATTTTTTAGCCGATGATGATATTGCTGAAATCATCAATCACACGCCGCATAAACGTGAATCTATTTTCACACCTTTAGTCACACTTAAAGCCTTTATATTTCAAACGTTAAGTGCAGATGGATCTTGCAAAGACGCGGTTGCAAGTGTACTCGCAGATAGGCTCAACGAAGGAAAGTCTGCGAATAGCACCAATACAGGCCCCTATTCTAAAGCGCGTCAACGCTTACCCTTGCAACAAATAAAAACAGCAGCAGCCAACGCAGGCTCAACACTTCATCAACAAAGTGATAAGAAATTACACTGGAAGGGATTTAAAGTCGTTTTAGTCGATGGAACGACCGTAACAATGCCCGATACCCCAGAAAACCAAGCGGCTTACCCACAACAAAACACTCAAAAACCAGGCCTAGGTTTTCCCATTGCACGCCTTGTTGTGATGATTTCTTTATCGATTGGCAGTATTATCAACTACAGTATCGGCCCTTACCAAGGCAAGCAAACAGGTGAATCGTCCTTGTTCAGCCAATTAATCGACAGCTTATCATTGGGTGATATACTCATCGCAGACCGCTATTATTGTACGTTTGCAATAATTTCCTTACTACAATCTATGCAAATTCCTGTGCTGTTTCAAATGCATGCGAGAAGAAAAGTAAATTTTAAACGAGGACAAAAATTAGGGGCAAAAGATCATATTGTCGATTGGCATAAACCTAAGTTAAAACCTATCTGGATGAGCACGGAGGCTTACGCTGAATTACCTAACACCCTTAGAGTACGTGAGTTTTCGATCAATGGAATAATTTATACAACAACCCTGATGGATTCAAGCCTTTACACCAAAAGAGAAACCGCTATTTTTTATAAAGAGAGATGGCATGTAGAGCTTGATCTACGGGCTATAAAAACGCATATGGGTATGGAGGTGTTGCGTTGCAAAACGCCAGAAATGGTTGAAAAAGAAATAGCGGTGAACTTTTTAGCCTATACGATTATTCGGGGAAATATAGCTCAAGCGGCCGTATTGCATCATAAAACACCCCGTAAATTAAGCTTTAAATCAGCCTTACAAATCATGACTCAATCGACAAAACAACTGACTCAATGGGTTGGTGAATTATTGAATAATGGATTGAACGATTTATTCAAGGCCATTGCTTCAAACGCTGTCGGGATGCAAAAACGCAAGAATCAACCCAGGGCGATTAAACGACGCCCCAAACCGTTCCCACTACTCACTGTACCAAGAAAAGAGGCGTGTGCAGCCCTATGATTTTTATAGCTAATTTCTTAAAGTAGCAGTATTGGTCTCTGATTGCGTTAATCAGGTATTAGATAATTCCGATACCATGAAACTATTAACGCAATTGAAAAATATGGATGAATATACTTCACAACATAGCCTGAATGTCTGCATTTTATCTATTTTATTAG
>Ga0209707_1000513_pt1 | contig 23424 bp, 26 predicted proteins | sample EN4Hudsemesocosm_FD_184630 | JGI IMG/M metagenome (GOLD analysis project Ga0209707, IMG submission 184630) | Methane-oxidizing microbial communities from mesocosms in the Hudson Canyon - EN4B Hudson Canyon (SPAdes) (version 2) | ecosystem: Environmental > Aquatic > Marine > Cold seeps | place... | reverse complement strand
ATTACGCCCTCCTCTCAAATGGGCGGGGGGCAAGCGTTGGCTCATTCCTAAGTTAGAAAAAATCTGGAAAAAACATTCAGATCGTCGCTTGGTTGAACCATTTTGTGGCGGACTATCTGTCGCATTAGGCTTGCAAGCTGAAAAAGCATTATTAAATGATGTTAATTTTGCTGTTATTAATTTTTATCAGCAAATTCAACAAGGTCTAAAATTAGATATTGACCTTGAAAATGATGAAGCAGCCTATTATCGTCACCGCACTGAATTTAATCATTTAAACCAGCTAGGTGGATCTGATTATAAAGTCGCTCAATTATTCTATTATCTGAACCGTACTGGTTACAATGGATTATGCCGGTTTAATAAATCAGGTGGCTACAATGTACCGTTTGGTCGCTATAAAAAAATTAATTATCAAACAGACTTTGTAAAGTATCAATCAGTTTTATCATCGTGGGAGTTTAGTAATAAAGACTTTTCTGAGCTGACACTTAATGACACTGATTTTATTTATGCCGATCCTCCGTACGATGTACCTTTTCATCAATATTCACAGCGCGGTTTTAACTGGGATGATCAAGTGCGACTTGCAAAATGGTTAGCGGTCCATAAAGGTCCGGTTGTACTATCGAACCAAGCGACCCCTCGAATTATTGAATTATATAAAGAACTTGGCTTTAAGCTGAGTTATCTTGATGCCCCTCGCAGAATTAGCTGTAAAGCGAGTGGAAGAAAAGCTGTTAAAGAAGTTATTGCGACCCGTGGTATTTGATATAATCACGGCAAGTACTCATATATTAAAGATTTACAGGAAACAACATAGTTATGTCTAAGGTCAATAAAGTCGTTCTTGCCTATTCAGGCGGTCTTGATACATCCATTATTTTAAAGTGGTTACAAGATACTTATGATTGTGAAGTGGTGACATTTACCGCTGATATTGGTCAAGGTGAAGAAGTAGAACCTGCTCGTGCTAAAGCGCAAGCAATGGGTATCAAAGAGATTTACATTGAAGACTTACGTGAAGAGTTTGCTCGTGACTATGTATTCCCAATGTTTAGAGCCAATACTATTTATGAAGGTGAATATTTATTAGGAACATCAATTGCTCGCCCATTAATCGCCAAACGTCTTGTTGAAATTGCTGATGAAGTCGGCGCACAAGCTATTTCTCATGGCGCAACAGGTAAAGGTAATGACCAAGTTCGATTTGAATTAGGTGCGTACGCCTTAAGTCCTGAAATTCAAGTCATTGCACCTTGGCGTGAATGGGATTTAAATTCTCGTCAAAGCCTACTTGATTACGCTGAAGAGCATGGTATTCCCGTTGAAATGAAACGTGGTAAAAAATCACCTTACTCAATGGATGCAAACTTGCTTCATATCTCGTATGAAGGTGACATTCTTGAAGACCCTTGGACTGAACCAGAAGATTCAATGTGGCGCTGGAGTGTTTCTCCAGAAGATGCGCCTGACGAAGCAACATATATTGAACTAACATATGAGAAGGGTGATATTGTCGCTATTGATGGTAAAGCAATGGCAGCTGCAGAAGTTATGGAGCACTTGAATACAGTAGGTGGTGCTAACGGTATAGGTCGTTTAGATATGGTTGAAAATCGCTATGTTGGTATGAAAGCACGCGGCTGTTATGAAACGCCTGCGGGCACTATTATGATTCCTGCACATCGAGCAATTGAGTCAATTACAATTGATCGTGAGGTAGCACACCTTAAAGATGAATTGATGCCACGTTATGCAAGTTTGATTTATAACGGTTACTGGTGGTCACCAGAACGTGAAATGTTGCAAGTAATGATAGATAAGTCACAACAAACTGTTAACGGAAAGGTTAGAATCAAGCTTTATAAAGGTAATGTGGTTGTGGTTGGTCGTGCATCTGAGACAAATAGCTTATTCGACGAAGCCATTGCTACATTCGAAGATGATGACGGCGCGTATAACCAAAAAGATGCTGAAGGTTTTATTAAATTAAATGCATTACGACTAAAAACCGCCGGTAGAAAGAAGTAGGTCACTTTTTAACTAAACTTTAGGCAACAGAAATAATGGAATATAGCGAGTACCAGGACCAAGCCGCTGAATATATGCGCCTTGCACTACCGTTAATGAAAAAACACGGTATCGCAATGACCCCTGCTAATTATGCGGTTTGGTATGAATATGTTTCTGGTAATAACGTTGCTTTAAAAGATGCGGTTGATCAGCATCTTAATGAGAATGACACATTAAGCGATAAAGAAAGTCGTGAGTTATACCAACGTTTCTTTGACCGAGAAAAAGATCAAGCAGCATTACTCGAAATGCGACAAGATCTGAAGCGAATTTTAGAACAGGTACTCAGTTTTTCCAGCACGGGAACGACAACCTCCAAAGATACAGCAAATCGCCTATTAGATATAATCGATAAAATACAGCCAGAGATGACACGTGATGAGGTTCATCTTGTCACTGAAGAAGTTTTATCTGAAGCACGTATTGCAATGTCTAACAGTGAACTACTGTCAGAAAGGTTGAATTCTACAATTGCAGAAATGCAAGATATGAAAAAAGACCTAGACGTCGCTAAGCGAGAAGCTAAAACAGATACCCTAACTAAACTAGCTAATCGACATGCCTTCGATTTGGTACTTGATAAAGCAACACAGGATGCAGATTCAAGTGGTTTAGAAATGAGTATGATCTTTGCTGATTTAGATTTCTTCAAAAAGGTTAATGACGTACATGGTCATTTAGTCGGTGACCAAGTTTTAAAAGTTGTCGCGAAGAGCTTAACAGGGGCTGTAAAGGGACGAGATTTAGTAGCCCGATATGGTGGTGAGGAATTTGCTATTATTTTACTCAATACGAGTTTAGGAAATGCCAAAAAAGTAGCTGAAAACATACGTGTTGAAATTGCTTCGAAACGTATACAGCGTAAGGATAGTCGCGAGCCATTAGGCGCTATTACAATGTCATTTGGCGTGGCTAAATACTTCCCTTCAGAAGGTTCTGAAAGCTTCTTGCAACGCGCTGATCGCGCCTTATATATGTCTAAACGCAAAGGTCGAAATACCGTATCAGAAGCACCACCACCGGTTATTTAGAAATACTGTAATAGATAATAATAATGTGACAAATATCACATTATTATAAATGTCCGTATCATTTATGTTATTGTCACTCAAATGAGTGATGCAAAACGTCAATTTATTCGCCATCCAACTGATATTCCTATTGAATTCAGTGTTAGTGATGAAATTGAAAAGATTAACGTTAAAGATATTGGTGCAGGTGGTTTATGTTTTGCAAGCAACTGCAGTATTAAGATCGGTCAACAGATCCATATTCTCATTCCAATCTGTAATCCCGAATTTGATGCTTCTGGAATTGTACGTTGGTGTAAGAAAGATGGCCCAAACTATCTAATTGGTGTTTCTTTTCAGCAAGAAGAAGTCATTTTTGCTATTCGTATGGTTGAGCAAATATGTCACATCGAAGATTATCGCAGCCACGTTAAAAATGAACAGGGTATTGAATTAAGCAGTGAACAGGCTGCAAAGCAGTGGATAACTGAGTATGCCGATACATTCACTCAAATTTATAGATAAACTTACTAATATGGCATTTATATATGTCATTTCTTAGATGAAAATTACTAAATAATGAATTACACATTAGAAGAATGCCTACCAACGGTCGCTATTGAAAAGGCAGCCAATAATTATAATTTATATTGGGAAGCTAACGGTCATTTTGATGCCTGTCTGGTATTAGATGAAAACCGTGACTATATAGAAGGTTTTCTTGATGGATGTTACAAAGTGTTTTCTGTAAATTATTCTCTACCATCACGTGTATGGGGACATAACTCGGGACACGTTATCGGCATCCCTCAAGAAGTGGCTGAAGAATTAGAGGTACTGATCAGAGGTTTACTACAAGGTCTGGTTATAGCAAGATATGAGAATTTAAAAAAAACATACTCTGCTGATTGATTATTTCACTAATCTTGATACGATCAATACATTAATTAATATTAGGCGCTTATGATGACAACGTGGTATTCAATAGAAATAGATAGTAGCAACTCAGGCCAAAAAACACTGCAAAGAATTATGGATGGTTTTACGCCAAAGTATGTCGGTGCCGGTCGACCTGTGGAAATGGCTATTTTTACTAGCCCGAGTGCAGACGGTTTAACCGTTTATTTTTCACCAAAGGCGGTGAGTCTCGCTATACAATTTGGTGCTAGTTCATGTGACAGAGACTTTATAAATCAAGATTTATCATTACTTGTTGGCGATCCAAAAAGTATTGAGATTTTATTTCCAGAAGCAATTTCTCAATAAAAAAAGCCTAATGTTGTAGCGATGAAGCAGTATAAGAACTAGGCTAAACTTGCTTAATCCATCTGGGAATTCATAATTGAAACTGAAATGGCTATTACACAGAATTATATGAATTCTCCATTACTTCTACTAGGAATTTTATTAGTCAGCGGTTTGCTATTAAGCCTTTTGGCTTCACGGCTTAATCTACCACGTATCGCTGCTTACGCTATTGCAGGCCTTATATGGTCTGAAGATTTATTAGGTGGTGTATTCAATTTTGACATGACACAGTGGTCTCAATCGCTAACAACTGTGGCATTAGCCATTATTGCATATACGATTGGTGGTTCAGTCACCATTGAGCAGTTACGTCGTTTGGGTAAGGTAATCACCTTTTGCACGATCGGTGAATCATTTGGTGCCGTTATAGCCGTAACAGTAATGGTTTATCTTTATCAGCCTGTAGTAGAAGGCCCTATTTGGGTACTGGCTATAATATTAGGTGTTTTGGCAGCTACAACTGCACCTGCTGCGACAGTTGCTGTTATTCATCAATATCGAGCAAAAGGCCCCTTAACAACCACACTATTAGGTGTGGTTGCCCTTGATGATGTTTTAGGTGTGATCTTATTTTCTTTGATGCTTGTTGTAGTGACGGGAGTCGATCTCAGTCAAGCGGTAATGAATTCTGGCTTTGAAATAATTGGCAGTATTATTTTAGGTGGATTGATGGGCTGGTTATTGGCCTTTTTTGAACGCAAGGTTCGTAATCAAACGTTCTTATTACCTATGGTTTTAAGCGCAATATTGCTTAGTCAGGGGCTCTCAGAACTCTGGCATGTATCACCATTATTAACAGCGATAAGCTTAGGGTTTAGTGCTCGTACTGTGCATCAGGCGGGTGGAGAGCGCTTATTTGAGCCTGTTGAATATTTAGAAGAATTAGTTTTTATTATTTTTTTTACCCTTGCAGGTGCACATTTTAAATTATCGGTGTTTTTGCAAGGCGTAGATTTGGTCGTTATCTACATATTAGCGCGAGTGATTGGTAAGATGGTAGGGATCTTTATTGCTGCACGTTTAAGTTCTGCTCCTGATACTGTGCGTCAATATCTCGGGTTCGGAGTGATTCCTCAAGCAGGTATTGCAATAGGTTTAGCATTATCATTACTTAATAGGCCAGAATTACATGATATTGCGTTATTGGTACTAAATATTATTTTAGCAAGTACATTGATATATGAAATACTAGGACCAATGGCGACACGATATGCCCTCATTAAAGCAGGAGAGGCGAGACAATGACCGAACAGGATTTTGCCAAAATTTCTGTGGCACAGTGGTTGGAAAATTACCCCGAACTTCCACTCATCGTTGCTGCAAATGCAACGATGGATGAGATTGCTAGTGACTTATTGACTCATGATAGTCGTGACGCTTATATCTTAGATGGTAATAATAAAGTGCTTGGCCATTTAAGCTTTGCTAATGTCACTAATCATTTATTGTCTGAACATAGACCAATACATACACACCGACAGCTTTTTTCTAGAGTGACAGATCCTGTTGCTGAAGAAATCATGGATCCTCATTTTACTTATGCACGATCTGATGAATCATTGTGTGAAGTGATTCATCGTCAATTAGAACGAGATGTTGATACCTTGGTAGTGTTAGATGATGAAGATAACTTACTTGGTTCTATCAACTTAAGAGAGCTTGTGGCAGAGAGTTTAAAATGAGGCTATTTATATTCTTTATGATCACTATTTCATCTTACACTTCGTCTGCTTATGCGAGTGAAGGTATTGAGTTGGTAATTATTCGTTCTGAACATCAGTTACTCGTTAAACAAAATGGTATGGTCTTACGTACGTTTAAAGTTGCTTTTGGTAGTGGTGGGAAAAAAGCAAAACGTCGAGAGGGTGACCACACAACACCTAAAGGGCAATACCGAATTAATAGAGTGAGAGATAGTGATCGTTTTCATTTGTTTATGCAGTTAAATTATCCCAATATGGATGATGCTAAACATGCCTTAAGTAATCATTCGATAAGTCGCCAGCAATATCGAGATATTCTTGATGCCCATAGTCAAGGGCGCTTACCACCGCAGAATACTGCATTGGGTGGTGCCATTGGTTTGCATGGGATTGGGGTTGAAACGAAAGATAAAGTAGAAATCCATCAAATCGCAGACTGGACTCAGGGGTGTATTGCAATGCGTAATCATGAGATTGAAGAACTGAGTCGTTATATTGATGTAGGAACAGAAATTAGTATCATTGATTAATTCCCGAGTGTTTTAATTGGTTATTTGTTAGAATGTGTCCTTTACCCTGTTTGTAGTTCCGAGGCTTTATGCAATCCGCTCCTAATCTTTTTTCCTATCGTCAGTTTTGGGCACACCGTTTTGGTGTTGCACCACAATTACCGATGTCTCGTGAAGAGATGGATGAGCTCGGCTGGGATTCATGTGACATTATCTTAGTAACTGGTGATGCCTATGTTGATCATCCTAGTTTTGGTATGGCGCTGATTGGTCGATTACTTGAATCGCAAGGCTTTCGAGTGGGCATTATTTCCCAGCCTGATTGGTTAAGTGCAGATGACTTCAAACAACTAGGTAAACCGAATTTATACTTTGGTGTGACAGGCGGTAATATGGATTCCATGGTGAATCGTTATACCTCTGATCGTAGAATTAGAAGTAATGATGCCTATACCGCTGATGGGGAGGGTGGCAAACGTCCGGATCGCTGCGTTGTTCCCTATAGCCAACGCTGCCGTGAAGCCTATAAGGGTGTACCCATCGTTATCGGTGGTATTGAAGCAAGTTTACGTCGTATTGCTCACTTTGATTACTGGTCTGAAAAAGTTCGTCGCAGTGTCATTATGGACGCAAAAGCCGATATTCTCGTATTTGGTAATGGTGAACGACAAGTGGTGGAAATAGCCCATCGTTTAGCGCGTAAAGAAGATATCAAAGATATTACGGACATTCGCGGTACGGCCGTTATTCTTAAACATGGTCAACGTGAAGGATGGTGGGAAAAAGACTCAACGAGTGTTGATGTGCCAGGGACGTTAAATCCTCCCATTGATCCTTATCAAATGAAAACGGCTTCATCATGTGATGACGATAAAACGCAATCTAAGAAAAATGACAAGCGCGATGACGGTGCTCAAATTATTCATTTTAAACGTGCTGAAGTACAAGATAAACAGCATACCGTTGTTCGACTGCCTGCATATCAAGCAGTCAAAGAAGATAAGGTCTTATATGCTCATACGTCACGGATTTTACATTTAGAAACCAATCCAGGAAATGCCTTTGCTTTAGTTCAACAGCATGGTGAAAGAGATGTTTGGTTAAATCCACCACCCATTCCATTAACAACTGGAGAAATGGATGGTGTATTTGATTTGCCATACACACGTGTGCCGCATAAGCAGTATGGTGAAAAGAATATCCCTGCATATGAAATGATTCGATTCTCGGTCAATATCATGCGAGGTTGTTTTGGTGGTTGTACTTTCTGTTCTATCACCGAACATGAAGGCCGTATTATTCAGAGCCGCAGTGAAGACTCGATTATCAAAGAAGTTGAGGCAATACGCGACACCACACCTGGTTTCACAGGTGTTATTTCTGATTTAGGTGGTCCAACCGCCAATATGTATCGTCTTGCCTGTAAGGATGAAAAAATTGAAGCGAGTTGCCGCCGTTTATCATGTGTATATCCAAGCATTTGTAAAAACCTTGGCACAGACCACACACCTTTAATAAACCTTTATAAACGTACGCGTGCGTTACCAGGCATTAAAAAGGTTTTAATTGCTTCAGGTTTACGTTATGACTTAGCTGTACTTTCTCCAGAATACGTTAAAGAATTAGTTACACATCATGTGGGTGGCTATTTGAAAATAGCGCCTGAACATACTGAAGATGGTCCGTTAGATCAGATGATGAAGCCCGGGATTGGAACCTATGATGCTTTTAAAACCATGTTTGATAAGTATTCAAAAATGGCAGGTAAAGAACAATACTTAATTCCATACTTTATTGCAGCTCATCCGGGTACAACAGATAAAGATATGATGAATCTTGCAATTTGGCTTAAACGGAATGGTTTCCGCGCAGATCAAGTTCAAGCTTATTTACCATCACCTATGTCAGCTGCAGCGGCAATGTATCATTCAGGTAAAAATACCTTAAGCAAAGTGAAGCGAAAAGGGGGGGATGTAACCGTACCTAAAGGCATTAAGGTTAGGAGATTGCATAAAGCATTCTTACGCTACCATGATCCTGAAAACTGGCCTCTATTGCGCGAGGCATTGCAGAAAATGGGTCGAGCAGACTTGATTGGTAATGGTAAAAAACACCTTATCCCTACATGGCAACCCGCTGGAACAGGTGGTCAAGGCGAAGGTAAGCGGGTGAGTGGAAAATTAAATAGTCCGACAGGTAATAAACTAGCCCAAAATGGTAAGCGATTCCAAACACAACATGTACGTCCCGCTTCTAAATCAAAACCAGTGAAGAAAAGACGTCGTTAAATCAATGGGGTTAGTCAGACTCTATTGTTGAATAAGCAGGAAGCTAGAAAAATGAGTCGTTAGCATCGGCTAGTTTATAGAGTCGATCGAACTCATCTTCTAAGTTGTTATCTGGCACATCTTGTCCTACACGACTATACCAATAACTAGCATTGCCTAGATCGCCTTCTTCACGGTGTAAATAACCGTGTACAAGGCTCGCTAACTCATCATGATAGTCTTGAATTAGGTTGTGAGCACCTTCCCAATCACCTTGTGCAGCAAGATCTAACGCTTGAATATGTTCTTCTGCCATGCCACCGCCCCTTATGAGTTATTACCATCTAATAATAGCAGACCACCAATAATTCCCATAGGTGAGCTTATTACAACAAAGCTTAATAAGAGTATTTCACGGGCTATAAAAATAGCATCAATAATATATGACATATATTTCTCCTTTAACGTCGATGGATTGAATTATAATTAACGACTATTACAGTTAAATGAAGAATTTGTGACCAAATTATGAATATCCTTGCTTTAGATACATGTACTGAATCTTGCTCAGCAGCCTTACTTTATGAAGGTAAGCTATTTGAACGAGTTGAAATGACACAACGTGGTCATTCTGATCTTATTTTAGGTATGATGGATGAACTTTTTAAACAAGCCAAAACGACTATTTCAGTGATCGATGCTGTTGCTTTTGGTCGTGGTCCAGGTTCATTTACAGGGGTTCGAGTTGGTGTTGGTGTTGCGCAAGGAATTGCTTTTGCACGAAACGTTCCCGTGATACCCATTTCGACATTACGTGCTGTTGCTCAAGATGCCGCTGATAAATTAGATGTCGACCATATTGCTGTGGCAATGGATGCACGTATGGGAGAAATTTACTGTGCAAGTTATCAACGTAAAAATGGCATTGTTGAACTAATAGGTTCTGAACGTGTTTGCCCGCCCGAACAGTTTAAGCCTAATAGTGAACAACAATGGGTGGGTGTGGGTACTGGTTGGGGCGAATATGACACCGTTTTACGAGATAACTTTGCAGATAATTTGGCAAATGTTGCAGTCAAACATTACCCAACTGCATCAGTTATGATTACGTTAGCCAATATTGAGGTTAAAGCGGGACGCTTATTGCCTGCTGAACAGGCTTTACCCGTTTATTTGCGTGACAATGTAGCTAAGAAAAAAGCCGAGCAAAAGAAATGAGTCAGTCAGATTCAATATATGCCTCACCTCTCGAGGATTTAATTGACTTTCGTTTTGATGAGCGAGTGGTTGATGTCTTTCCCGATATGATTCAACGTTCGGTTCCGGGTTATGGCACTATTATTTCTACGATTGGAGTATTTGCTGGAAAATATGCTCAAGCTAATAGCCATTGTTATGATTTAGGCTGTTCTCTTGGGGCTGTAACCTTATCGATGAGGCAGCGAATTAAGCAAGAAAACTGCGATATCATTGCGGTTGATAATTCTCCGGCCATGATTGAACGAGGTCAAAAGATCTTGGCTTCTGACAAATCATCAACAGTTCCGGTGAATATGGTTTGTGCAGATATTAACGATGTAGACATTGAAAATGCCTCTGTTGTTGTGATGAACTTTACGCTTCAGTTTATTCCTCTTGAACAGCGTTTAGATTTAATAAAACGTATTTATCAAGGTTTAAAACCTGGTGGTGTATTGATTTTGTCAGAGAAAGTTGCCTTTGATGAACCTATAAGACAAAATTTTCAAATTGATATTCATCATGATTTTAAACGTGCAAATGGTTATAGCGATCTAGAAATAAGTCAAAAGCGTACTGCATTAGAAAATGTATTAATCCCTGAAACTATTCCCACTCATCAACAACGTTTATCTGAGGCTGGCTTTGGTTTTAGTGATGTTTGGTTTCAATGTTTTAATTTTATCTCTCTTGTGGCAGTTAAATGAATCCCTATAAATCGCTATACACTACCTTAGATGAAATGAATTTATCAGAGTGGTCACAACAATTACAACAAACAATTCCTAAGAAGCTTGCATCTGATGGCGGTCATGGAAAAATGACGGCATGGCAAACAGCATTGAACAGTTTGCCACCAATAACCCCAAGTTATTTTGAGCTTAAAACAGAAGTTAAGATTGGTGATAATAATGATTTAGATGGCATTGATAGTGATACCTTTAAGCAGCACTTAAAGCAGTTTCATCCATGGCGAAAAGGGCCTTATGATTTATTCGGAATTGCTCTAAATACCGAATGGCATTCAGACTGGAAGTGGGATCGTGTCTTACCGCATATTCAACCTTTAACGAATAGAAAAGTACTTGATATCGGTGGTGGTAACGGTTATCACGGCTGGAGAATGGTGGGTGAGGGCGCTGAGTTAGTTATAGGTATCGATCCCACTTTAGTATTTGTGATGCAATATCATGTTATCCAGAAATATATTGGTCAACAAAGCCATTACGTTTTACCGATTGGGATTGAAGATTTACCTGAAAAGCTAGCATGCTTTGACACGGTGTTTTCGATGGGAGTGTTGTATCATCGCCGTTCTCCATTAGATCATCTCTATGAGCTGCGAGCGTGCCTACGCTCAGGCGGTGAATTAGTGTTAGAAACACTCGTAATTGAAGGTGCAGAGGGTGAAGTGCTTATGCCAGAAGGGCGTTACGCAAAAATGCGTAATGTTTGGTTTTTTCCTTCGACAGCGACGATGAAGTTATGGTTACGTCGTTGTGGATTTAAAGATGTACGATGTGTTGATGTTTCTACAACAAGTGTCGAGGAACAGCGAGCAACGGAGTGGATGACATTTGAATCTTTGGCAGATTTTCTAGATCCTAATGACAGTAGTAAAACAATAGAAGGTTATCCTGCTCCAATAAGAGCAGTCTTTACGGCAATAGCACCATAAAAAGCATATAAAAAAAGCCATGGTATCCCTACCATGGCTTTTTAAATGATATAGCGAGTTAGAATTTTTATTTCATTGAGATTTTAGCAATCCAATGACCTTCATAATTCATACATGCATTAAGATCTTGTTGTTCAGTCTTTGAACTGTGCTTAATAATTAGTTTATAAGCAACACATGGACGAAGGTCAGAACTAAAGTGTTCGCCAATGATAAGGTCGTAATGTGTCGTTGTATCAATGTTATACCAAGAATCAGCAGCGCCTGTTGGTTGAGATTTAAGTATTTCTTGAGTTTTATTTAGATCAGTAACGGTCATTGCAGTATCTGATTCGAGACCCGCTTCAACACCAGCAAGTAGCTCTAAAGGTGTTTCTGCAGCATTAACATTCATTGATAATACAGCACCTAATAAAACAACTGATAATATGTTTTTCATTTTAATCCATTTATATGTAGTTATGAGAACAGTTCATAGAATACAGGTATGGGTAAAGAATAGCATGAGTGATAAATCCTTTTTTATCAGGAGTTTATTCCTGATATTTATGAAAATACTGTAACAATATAATTGTTAGAGCATAGATCTTATTAGCAGCTCTATATTAGAAAGCTACTATCAGGATTATTATTTATTTTCTTAAGTCTGTTCTGTTTCTTCAATAGCGTTAGATAGCTCGGTACCTATCTTAAGTATCTTGTTAGATTGAAATACAAAGTGCCAACGTCTTCCACCTTTTTGATGCCATAGCATGGCCGCTCGAATTCCTGCGAGAAGAAGCGTGCGTACTCTGTTTACATTATCTGCATGCTGTAAAATAGTAGGATCGCCGAGGACTTGAATACGGGGACTTAATTCACTAATTGTACGATGATATATATCTGCAAATCGTGCGATTATTTGTGGATTATTAATATCACCAAAGTAGTCTATTTGTTGCGGTATTTGGTCAATTTCACGTCCTATTAAATCCATCATCGCTGGACGTTTTGCGAGTTTACGTTCAAGGTGTAAGAGACCAATCACATAACGAAGAATTTGTACGTCTTTTTTATCTTTGTTTTTAGATAACTGATTATTAAGTTGTTCAATGCCTAGTTTTAAATGCGATAGTTCACCATAGACCGCTTCTGTATTGGGAGCATCTGTAGCAATCAGGCTGTGAAGTAACGTTTCAAACTCAGCTTGATCAATGTTACCTGTTTCTGCAAGTTGTTGGACTAAGGTAACAGACTGTAATAATGCTGATAATGCTATAGTGCGATCACGTTCTAGATCACTCATACTCATGGATGGATCCCAGGTGCATCTGTACTGACGATAATACCTCCACCTAGGCAATCATCATCGATGTAGAAAACAACAGATTGACCAGGCGTGACTGCACGCTGAGGATCGTCAAATTCAACATGTATTAGACCATTTTTTCCTTCACTAATGACACAGGCTTGATCAGGTTGGCGATAACGTGTTTTTGCTGAAGCTTTACAAGGAAGTGAAGGTGGGTGACCTGCAACCCATGATAATTGTTCAGCATTTAAAGCGTTGCTATGTAACCAAGGATGATCGCCTTGTACAACATAGAGGATTTTTTTCTCCATATCTTTGCCTGCAACAAACCATGGCTCACCTGAACTATCTTTACGACCACCAATACCAAGACCTTGTCGTTGTCCTAATGTGTAATACATTAATCCTTGATGTTGTCCGATCACTTCACCCTCAGGTGTTTGCATTTCACCGGGTTGAGCGGGGATATAACGTCCTAAGAACTCACGAAAACGACGTTCACCAATAAAGCATATGCCCGTACTATCCTTCTTATCATGCGTGATAAAACCCGCCTCTTCGGCAATGCGACGTACTTCAGGTTTTGGTAATTCACCGAGAGGGAAAAGGGTGCGTGATAATTGTTCTTGACCCAGTGTATATAAGAAATAACTTTGATCTTTATTGTGATCAAGCCCTTTTAATAAATGAAAGCTACCATCACGCTCTTCAACGCGAGCATAGTGACCTGTTGCGATCATATAACCACCAAGCTTCATGGCATGATCTAAGAATGCTTTAAATTTTATTTCACGATTGCATAGGATGTCAGGGTTGGGTGTGCGACCCGCTTTATATTCATCTAAGAAGTTTTTGAAAACATAATCCCAATATTCCATAGCAAAGTTAGCTTCATGGAAGGGAATACCTATTTTATCGGCCACTGAATTGGCATCATCTCTATCTTCAGCGATGGTACATTCGCTTTCTTCAGCAAAGTCTACCCAGTTCTTCATAAACATGCCTTCAACATCATGACCTTGCTGCTGTAACAATAAGGCTGCAACTGAAGAATCCACACCGCCGGATAAACCGACTACAATTTTGTTTTTATTTTGTTCTGACATGTTTAATTTAAAATTCAATCTGTTAATCAATTTAAGTTCATCATTCTCGCATGTTTTAAGCGGGAGTCCATCAAACTTGTAATAGATTCCCGATAAAAGCACTCGGGAATGACGTGTGCAGGGAAACTCTGGAATAATGTGTGAAAGTAAGTTATCCCAATAACGCGGAGTTTATTTACGCAATGTCGGGGACTTTTATTGGGCAATAAAGCGGCGGTTAATTATGTAATAAAGTAAGAGGATAACGCTGGCCAGCAAGATAATCCTTCAAACATTCCAATACTAATGGACTGCGAAAGTCAGCTTGTCTTGCCAATAATTGTTGTTTATTTAACCATAAAGCTTGATGAATATCGTCATCGAGCTTTTGATTTGGATTGTGGTCAGAGGCAATACCCGTAAAACAATAACGAATATAGGTATCTTGCTTGATGGGATGTTGCCATCTGTAGATACCAATTAATGCTGTAGGTTCAAATTGCCATGCCGTTTCTTCGCTTGTTTCACGAATGACAGCTTCAATCAGGCTTTCGCCTGATTCGAGGTGACCTGCTGGTTGATTGAGTGTCATCTTGCCGTCGACTTCTTCTTCGACTACTAGAAACTTGTTGTCTTGTTCGATTATTGCGGCGACGGTGGTTCTTGGAGTCCAAATCATCGGAAGATTTTATCATGGCAGGGCTAAGTACAGGAGCAGGAACTTCTCTCCATTGCCCTGAAGTAAGATTGTCAATGGTCCAATCACCAATGGCATAACGAATAAGTCGCAAGGTTGGGTGCCCAATTGCGGCAGTCATGCGTCGAACTTGGCGGTTTTTCCCTTCTGTTATTTTTAGTTCAATCCACTGAGTTGGAATCGCTTTTCGTTCACGTATTGGCGGATTTCGCGGCCAAATACTAGGAGAATTTATCAAGCGTACTTTAGCGGGGCGGGTTAGACCATCTTTAAGTTCAACACCTAGATGTAACTTCTCTAACGCTTGTTCATTCGGTATATTTTCAACTTGCACCCAATATGTTTTTTCAAGTTTATGGCGAGGGTCACTAATATAGTGTTGCAATGGACCGGAGTCAGTTAATAATACTAAACCTTCACTATCACGATCTAAACGCCCAGCGGGGTACACACCCTTAACATCTATAAAGTCTTTTAATGTTGGCCGACCGGCTTCATCAGTAAATTGAGTGAGTACATCAAAGGGTTTATTTAACAGGAATAGTGTTGTCATAAACATAGTATACTTTCATTTTATAAGGTTGTTTTAGTCAATAATTAGAAACAGGTGTTGTTGTAATCATAAAAATAGGTTTTACAGGATTAGACAGTGAATAAGATTCAATATTTTATGCTTATTTTATTGGCCTTCGTATTGAATCTGCCAATACAAAGCGATGCCAATGAGTTAAACGGTCCACAGGATGATATTTTTCTTCTGCCATTAGAAGACTTAATGCAACAACAAGTCTCTACTCTCACCAAAAAATTACAGAAAATCGAAGACACATCAGCTGCCGCTTATATTATTTCTGCTCAGGATATAGCACGATCTGGTGCTACTAGCTTACCAGAGGTATTAAGGCTTGCTCCCGGTGTTAATGTCGCTACGATTAACAATAATAGATGGGCAGTCTCTATTCGTGGCTTTAATAGTCGTTTGTCAGATAAATTACTTGTATTACTCGATGGTCGAACCATCTATCCTTCCTTATTCCCCGGTACCGTTTGGGAGAACAATGATATTCCGCTTGAGTTAATTGAGCGTGTAGAAATTTTACGAGGTTCTGCTGCAGCGGCTTGGGGTAATAATGCAGTTAATGGCGTTATTAATATTATTAGCAAGTCATCGCACGATATGATTGGTGGACAGCTTGGAGTGGTTGTAGGCACTGAGCAACAAGCCTCAGGAACGGCGATCCATAGTTGGGCTTTAGATGAAAATACCAGTTTTCGTGTTCATGCTTATGGACAGAAAACTGGTAAATCTGAGCGCGTGTCAGGCGGCACTGCTCCAGATGGTTGGGAGTCACAAAATATTGGTTTTCGTCTCGATAAGGAATTAAATCAAGGGCGCATATTATTACAAGGTGGTGCTTTTAGTTCTCTTGTTGAAGACGAGATTATTGCCCCACGATTTGATGGTGGTGTAGATGTTTTAACGGATGATAGAAAGCATGATAGTGCCCACCTACAGTTAATGTGGGAGCATTTTTCTTCAAATGGAACATCACACACTTTTCAAGGGTTTACAGAGTTTTCGGAGAGTGATTTTGCGGGTGGATCACATCGAAGAAAAACGCTAGATCTAGAATATCAGCAACAACTTACTCTGGGTAATAAACATGACTTAATTTGGGGCCTAGCTTATCGACTGTGGAATGATGGTGGCCCAGAAACACCGTATGCGAAATTGATATCAGATTATAAAACGAGCCATCTAGCGAGTGTTTTTGCTCAAGATGATATCAGTTTAATTGCTGAAAAATTAGTATTAAGTGTGGGGGCGAGATTAGAGCAACGTAGTGATATTGATAAGGAATTTCAACCTAATATTCGTTTATTGTGGACGCCTAATAGACTAAATAGTGTATGGCTTGCCGCAACACGAGCAGCACGAATGACCGTGCGAACAGAAAGAGAAGCTATTGTTACATTAGTGCCGCCTTCCACTGAAACATTTATGTTGCCAGTGGTCACTATAAGCAATGAAGATTTGCAGTCAGAGATCGTTAAATCAGTTGATTTTGGTTGGCGTCGTCAGTGGTATCCTTCTTTATCAACAGATTTAGCAGGCTTTGTTAATCACTATGATAATTTGCGATCAACTCAGCTTTCTATGCCTACTAGTTTTCCACCGACCGCCATTCCACTGTTAGTGGGCAATGGCATAAGTGCAGAGAGTTATGGTGCTGAATTAAGTGTTGATTGGGCGCCAAGAAATGATTGGCAATTCACTTTGAATTATAGCTGGTTACACGTTGAATCAAGTAAAGATGACCCTGCAGTAGTAGATGCTACTTTTGATAACTCTTCACCTAAAAATACACTTTCATTACACGTTTCACACCAATTTAACCCAAAATTTGAATGGAGTGGGTCGTGGCGTTATGTCGATGATATAGACATTGTGAGTCCAACGCATGGATTTGGCGGCGCTTATCATGTACCGTCTTATACGACGTTGGATTTGAAGCTAAAATATCAGCTTGATCCCAACGTAAGCCTTTCAGTTGTAGGTCAAAATTTACTCCAGAGTTCACATAAAGAATTTATTGATGATCTGTCGATAACGCCAGCAACTGAAATACAGCGTGGTATGTACCTTAAAATAGATTGGAGGCACTAAAATGCCTTCAATTCAATTAAGGTTACTGCATTTGTGCTCATTTATTATGTTATCAATAACATCTGGAACCACATTGGCTGACAAAATCCCAGAAGCTAAAGTAAAAGCTGGTTTTGTCTATAATTTCATCAAGCTAATTAAGCCCGTTAAACCGCTTGAAGAACCGTATACCTTGTGCATTATTGGACGAAGTTCAATGAGAGAATACTTACCTGAATTAAATAAGCAACATGTGCATGGCATGACAATTGATAGTATAGATATTAGCTCGGGTAACAATCTTGCTATATGTGATGCCCTATTTGTTGGTGAGATGGAACGGCCAGATAAATTGGATAGTTTATTAACGAATGCTGAAAATAACAGTATTTTGACGATCACAGATGAATCTAAAAATATTCATTACAATGTTATTTTTTACCTCAAGAGTTTACAAGGTAAATTACGGTTTGATGTTGATTTGGCTCTGGCTCGAAAAGCCAGTTTTAAATTAGATGCCAATTTATTACGGCTAGCTCATATGGTGAAACAATAAAATGACATTATGCTATTTAGTTTAACTCCCCATAAAGAATCAATTAATTACGCAATCCGTGTTTTGTTGCTTAAAATACTTGTATGGTCTTTTTTGTTTGTTTATCTACTCATGTTCTTGCAAGAGCTATATGAATCTGTTCAGGCTGAGCAAGAGCAAGTTCAGATGTTATCCGATGTGATAGCAACAAATGTCAAAGCGTCATTACTCTTTAAAGATACAGAGTCAGCTCAACAGACGATGAATGCATTAGTATCGAGCTCTTCAGTCAAATATGCCATTTTGAAGGATGTGAATAAGGGTGTAATTGCCAGCTATGGCCATGCCCAACCAACGGGGACCGGCTATCTCAAAAATATTGAGAAAACAAAAATAGTTATGCTCAATGGTGAAGAAATTGGAGAGCTATTCATTATCAGTGGGTTGACAAGAATGTGGAACAGTATTCTTGGCAAGTTAGGCACAATGGCACTTGTTATGCTTTGTACCCTATTGATAGCATCAATTATAATTAGACGATTAGCATCAACAATAACCTTACCCATTAATAACTTAGTTAAAACATCTCGTGATATATCGCTTACAGGAAGATATGAGCTACGCACTAAAAAGATTAGCAATGATGAGGTTGGCGAGTTAGCGGACACCTTTAATGAAATGCTTGATTTGGTTGAAAAGAGAGATGATGAACTCCGTCTTGCCGCGATAACATTTAATACACAAGAAGCGATAATTATCACGGATAGTCACAAAAATGTGATTAAAATAAATCCTGCTTATACTCAAATTACGGGCTTTCAATTAGGTGATGTAGAACGTCATAAACCCTCATTTTTAGATTCAAATTATCATGATGCAGATGTTTATCGGCAAATAAATGTGAGTCTCGCTCAGCAGGGTTACTGGGCAGGTGAAATTACTGATAAACATAGCGATGGTCGTCTATACCCAGGAAACTACATGATAACGGCTGTCAGAAATGATGCGAATGTCATCACCCATTATGTGGTGACATTCACTGATATAAGTGAGCGTATTGCTGCGGAAGAAAAAATTCGGGATCTCGCTTTTTATGATCCACTGACGCACTTGCCTAATCGACGTCTATTAATGGATAGTTTATCGACAGCGTTAAAATCAAGTATCAAGACCGAGCAGTTTGGTGCATTAGTCTTCTTAGACTTAGATAAATTTAAGTTGTTAAATGATTCTAAAGGTCATGGTTATGGTGATTTACTTTTGACTGAGGTGGCTAAACGATTATTGCTAGCAGTTAGGGACAAAGATCTCGTTTCCCGGTTGGGAGGAGACGAGTTTGTGGTCATGTTGGAAGGGTTAGGCACTGATTTAACTATTGCAACAGACTATGCTCATACCGTTGGTAATAAGCTTGTAATGGAGTTAAATCAGACTTATATTCTTGAAAATCACAGTCATAATTCATCAGCAAGCGTGGGTATAGCCTTATTTCGTGGTGATGAAAGTGACGTTGAATCAGTATTTTTGCAGGCAGATACCGCAATGTATTCGGCTAAAAAATTAGGACGAAATACAATGTGTGTTTTTGATGCCAGCATGCAGGAAATTATTGAACATAAAATCCAAAATGAAAAGGAATTACATCACGCTATAGCGCTTAAACAATTTGAGTTGCATTATCAGATTATTGTTGATAGTAAAGGTAACTCTATTGGTGCTGAGGCACTACTTCGATGGCTCCATCCCACAAAAGGAATGCTACTTCCTGATGATTTTATTCCTTTAGCTGAAGAGTTAGGCGTTATAAAACACATCGGAGCTTGGACATTAAATTCTGCGTGTCAGCAACTTAAATTGTGGCAAGAAATTGATTATGCACAACATCTTTTTTTAACAATTAATATTAGTGCTCTCGAGTTTCAACAACACGACTTTGTTGATGGCTTACTTTCTGTGGTTAACAGCTATAAGATAAATCCTGAAAAGTTGAAAATCGAATTAACAGAAACGGTGATATTACACGATATTGATTTTGCTATTGAGCAAATAACACAGTTAAAGATGGCAGGAATTATGGTTGCGATGGATGATTTTGGCACCGGTTATTCTTCACTTAATTATCTCAGTCAGCTACCAATTTCATTTGTGAAAATTGATCATAGTTTTATAGCGCGGATGACAGATTCTGTCCAAGATACATCTATAATCAACATGATTATTTCCTTAGGTAAAATGCTCAATATGACTATTATTGCTGAAGGAATTGAAAAACAGCAGCAATATGATGCACTAAAAGTGATGAGGTGTGACTGTTATCAAGGCCATTTATTTAGTATGTCTATAGGTATTAGAGACTTTGAGAGTTTGGTCAAAAGTAAATATAGTATTTAAATAAATGTTCTAATTTTTTACAATATCAGGCCACTACGAAAGCAGCACAAAGCACCTCTACTATTTTCTAATATCCTTTTTTTTGGTTAGATGCTCGGTTAGTGTTAAAATGTGCCTCTTTCGAATTGTCAGATGCCTTTTTACGGCATTCGAAACATTAGTGTAGCGAATTATAGCTGGTATATATCTATCAACCCTTAAGTCTACCTAATAGAGTTATTCATTATACTTGTGAGTAGTAGCAGTAAATCTGAATGGTGATTTTATTGTGATGTATTGAAGCAATACAGCGAGCTAGTTATAACGTAGTAGATTACAAATTAGTAAATACATCATCCGTTATTTTATTAGCATAAATGGTGATCGTAGCTATTTATGTAATCGTGATTATGTGGCACAGATATAAAAATGTAGAACGTTTAATTTAAATTTTTAAGGAAATAATATGAAAGTTTCAGAAAATGCTGTTGTAGTTATTGATTACACATTGACAGACAATGAAGGCGAAGTGATTGATAGTTCAGAAGGTGCCGGTCCATTAGCATACCTTCACGGTATGGGTAACATCATCACTGGGTTAGAAGAAGCGCTATTAGGTAAAGAAGCGGGCGATGAAGTAAAAGCAAGCATCGAACCTGCTAATGGCTATGGCGAACGTCATGAAGATATGAAACAAGAAGTGCCAAAAGAGTTGTTCGGTGGTATTGATAACATTGAAGTTGGTATGCAGTTCCAATCAGAAACAGATGACGGTCCTGTTATGGTTACTGTTGTTGCTATCGGCGAAGAAATGATTACTGTAGATGGTAACCATCCTTTAGCAGGTGTTCACTTAAACTTCGATGTTAAAGTTCGCGAAGTTCGTGAAGCAAGCGAAGAAGAATTAGAACACGGTCATGTTCACGGTGAAGGTGGTCATCAGCACTAAGAACAAATTTTGATGTATAGTGTCAAACATTATACTTTCAATGACGAGAGGCGGGCTTTTTAGCCCGTCTTTTTTGTTATAAAAGAGCTTGAAATTAAAACGATATGCAAAACCAAACAGAATTAAACCAACTATTTTCCATTAAAGATCAACTCCAGTTCAGTCAGGATGTGGATGGCTTTACTATGGTTGATATTTCTAATCAGTTTGCTAAAGCCCGTATATCAACTTATGCAGGACAGGTGGTTTCTTTTAAGCCCAATCACTCCACTGAAGATGTACTATTTTTGAGTGATAAAGTTATTTATCAAGATGGTAAAACTATTCGTGGTGGTGCGCCTATTTGCTGGCCGTGGTTTGGTGATGATACATCAGGTTTTGGGCGGCCTTCACATGGTTTTGTTCGTAATCAACCTTGGACTGTTTTAGCTAGTCAGAGTCTAGATGATGGTCGAACAGCGGTTACATTGGGAATCACAGAATCAAATGGCAGTCTAGCTGTATGGCCTTATCAGTTTAAACTTGAGCTTGAAATCATTATCGGTTCAGAACTTGAACTCAAGCTGACTACGAAAAATACTGGCAGAGAAACGTTCGTTATTAGCCAAGCATTACATACCTATTTTAATATTAGTGATGTGGATAATATATCTATTAGTGGTCTTGATAGTAAAAATTACTTAGATAAGCTCGACGGTTTTCATTCAAAGTCGCAACGAGGTGACGTGGTTCTTACTGAAGAAACAGACCGTATCTATCAACAGGCACCAGAGAGCGTCTGGTTAAAAGATGCTGGTTTTAATCGTATAATAAATATTAAGTCTTCGGGTAGTAATACAACGGTCATTTGGAACCCTTGGTCAACATCCGTAACTGATATAGCAGATCTTGATGACAGTAAGTACCGAAATTTTGTTTGTGTTGAAACGGCCAATGCTATAAATGATATTGTAACTATTCAACCTAGTAATGAGCATACAATTACAGCACTCTACGCTATAAGCTAACAGTAACAAATATTCTGCCTTATTGAGAATATCGCGGATGGTTTGTTAGAGAACTAGTTTAGCTTTATTTTTCTCCCTCTGCTTTACCTGCTCCCATAGCAAATCTAATTCATTTAATGAGAGTGTGCTTAGATCTTTATTTTGCAGATGTGCTAATTGTTCTACTTGAGAAAAACGAGTGTAAAACTTCTGATTAGCAGCTGTTATAGCGTGTTCAGGATCAATATTTAGGTGGCGAGCTAAATTGGTACAGGCGAATAATAAATCACCAATCTCATCAAGCAAGCGATGTTGATTATTGGGAATACCTATTTCGGCTTTAACTTCATCAATCTCTTCATTGATTTTACTTATAATCTCGTCGGTATTTGTCCAATCAAATCCAAGCTGTGCAGCAAGTTTCTGTAGCGCCACTGCATAATTGAGCCTGCTTAGTGAAATATCAGCCTGCGTAAGTATGGATTTATTGATAGACATGTTTACTCTTGCCGAGTAAATTTAATGATGTGTCGTCTGTCACGTTTATTAGGGCGACCTTTGTCATGTCTAAAGCCTAAAGGCTGATCTTTGATTTGCTGTTTTAATAGTTCACGCTTAGCAATACTCTCTTCAGACTCAGTATAGAGTTGTTGTGCTTCAACAGCTGGTCGACGATTTTTGTTTAGACCTAACACGGTAATAATGTGTTCATATGGAGGTTTTGAAATAGTTAAAACATCACCAGATTTAACTGTACGGCTAGGTTTTACTCTATTGTTATTAAGATGAACTTTACCACCATTAACTGCTTCAACAGCAAGACTTCGTGTCTTATAAAAGCGAGCAGCCCAAAGCCATTTATCTAAGCGTTGGCTTGCATCTGAAACAATTTCTTTTTTTGCCATGACTATTTATCTTCTGAGTGAAAATCCGTTCGTCCTGAGCTTGTCGAAGGATGGGATGATTTATTTTTAGCTAACCGAGATACTTCATCCCAATCACCACGAATCATAGCTTCTTTTTTCTTTCGACTCCAGCCTTTGATTTGTCGTTCTGCAGATAAAGCTTCTTCTC
>Ga0209707_1000511_pt1 | contig 23459 bp, 13 predicted proteins | sample EN4Hudsemesocosm_FD_184630 | JGI IMG/M metagenome (GOLD analysis project Ga0209707, IMG submission 184630) | Methane-oxidizing microbial communities from mesocosms in the Hudson Canyon - EN4B Hudson Canyon (SPAdes) (version 2) | ecosystem: Environmental > Aquatic > Marine > Cold seeps | place... | reverse complement strand
AATCAACCTGGGTTTCGCCTCCACCTATCCCGCCTGGAAACCAGTTATAAAACCAGCACCCTACCAGCCGTGTCGACAGATGTGAGTATTAATACAAAATTGAACTTACCTTTATACCATATCTCACTAAATACAACAACAATTACACAACTAAATTCGCTATATTAGCCACTCTGATTACTATATCTTAATGCCATGAATAGTCTATGGCATAATACCTTTAACTGACCCTTAATATGACTGGAACACAAGACCTCCCTCTATGAGCATATCTATAAAAAACGAATCCGAAATTAATAAAATGCGAATCGCTGGAAAACTTGCAGCCGAAGTCCTGGAAATGATTGAACCCCATGTTATTCCTGGGATAACAACCAATGAGCTGGATCAAATCTGCCATGATTATATTGTTAATGATCAGCAAGCCATCCCCGCCCCCTTAAACTACCGCGGCTTCCCCAAGTCTATATGCACATCAATAAACCAGACCATCTGCCACGGCATCCCTTCAGATAAAAAGTTAAAAAAAGGTGATATTATCAATATCGACATCACCGTTATTAAAGATGAATACCACGGTGATACCAGTAAAATGTTTTGCGTAGGCGCAAGCAGTCAACATGCCAAGCGCCTGATCGACATTACTCAGGAATGCTTATTCCTGGGCATAGAACAAGTTAAACCTGGCACCACTCTTGGCGACATAGGGCACGCCATCCAAAAACATGCCGAATCAAACCGCTATTCTATTGTTCGCGAATTCTGCGGCCACGGCATAGGTAAAAACTTTCACGAAGACCCCCACGTCATGCACTTTGGCAATCCTGGTGAAGGTGAGACACTGGAAGCAGGAATGATTTTTACCATAGAACCCATGCTTAATATAGGTAAGAGACATATGAAAGTCCTCAAAGATGGCTGGACAGCAGTCACTAAAGATCGAAGCCTATCAGCTCAATGGGAACACACCATCCTGGTCACTCCGACAGGACATGAGGTACTTACTTTGCGCAAGGAAGAAATGTGAAAAAAAAAATTCGCTTAAACCCTAACAAAATCTTTAATCAGGAACATCCTCACCTTGTTCTTAAGCAGATTATTAACGACAAGTACGAAGAGCAAAGTCAAAAATTCAACCCCCAGGAAAACGCCGGGGACTTATTAGTTGAAAAATCTGCTTTTATCGATGATATCTTAACCCTATGCTGGAAACATTTTCTTAAACACCACTCACTCCAGCACTGCCTGATTGCAACAGGCGGTTACGGACGCAACGAATTATTTCCTAATTCAGACATCGACATCCTCATCCTGCTAAAGAATACAGACACCAGCACTTTTCAGGATAAGCTTTCCGCATTCTCCAACTTTTTATGGGACATAGGACTTAAACCTGGACAAAGCGTCCGCACCATTCCCGAATGTATTGAGGCTGCGAAACAAGACCAGACCATCATGACCAACCTGCTGGAAACCAGGATAATCTGTGGCGACCCTATTTTATTCACCGAACTAACAAAACAAACAGCAAAAAAAAATCTGTGGCCATCAGCCGATTTCTTCGCATCAAAAATGCAAGAACAACAACATCGCTACACTAAATACCACGATACAGCATACAACCTCGAACCCAACATCAAAGAAGGCCCTGGCGGCTTACGAGACCTGCAAAACATTGCATGGGTATTCAAACACCACTACAAATCCACCACCCTCAAAGAATTAATCAAATACGGCTTTTTCTCTGAAACAGAGTACAACGGACTTATTGCCAGTCGCGATATTTTATGGCGCATCCGCTTTGCCTTGCACACCCTGACCAAAAGCGGTGAAGACAGACTTTCTTTTGATTATCAACGAGAACTAGCCAAACAATTTAATTTTACAAATTTAAATAACGAACCTGATGTAGAACAGTTTATGCGATATTACTTTCAAACAGTAACAGAGCTTGAGCGTACCAATGAAATTCTACTGCAACTATTTAACGAACGACTGATCAATACAGACAACACCAAACAACTCAACCCGGTTAGTGATCATTTTTATTCAATTAATGGTTACATAGAAGCCAAAGACAGCAGCACATTTAACAAACACCCTTTAGCGCTACTTGAAATTTTTACATTATTACAGCAACACAAATCATTACTTGGGGTCAGAGCAAACACCATTCGCCTAATACGTAAAAGCCTGCACTTAATTGACAATAATTTCCGTAACAACCCCGAAGCAATCAAACTCTTTCTAGCCATTTTTAAAGCCCCCAGAGGCATTACTCATCAACTACGCAGGATGAACCGCTATGGCATTCTGGCTGCCTACTTACCTAGCTTTGCTAATATTATTGGCCGCATGCAATATGATTTATTTCATATCTATACGGTCGATGCCCACACGCTTTTTGTATTACGCAACCTCAGACGACTCTCTCTAGAAAAACATCAGGACGAACTACCCTTCTGCAATAGCATTTTTTTACGCATCAAAAAACCTGAGATTTTATATATAACAGCCCTGTTCCACGATATTGCCAAAGGCATGGGCGGAGACCACTCTGTATTAGGCGAGGAAATTGCTCAACAATTTTGCACTCAACACAAGCTATCAAAATATGACAGCAAATTAATTACCTGGCTAGTGCGTAATCACCTGGTCATGTCTATGACCGCACAAAGGATGGATATTAGCGACCCCGATGTTATACACAAATTTGCCCTACAAGTCGGCAGCATTGAATACCTTAATCACTTGTACTTATTTACCGTTGCTGACATTAGAGCCACCAGCCCCAACCTATGGAACTCGTGGAAAGACTCCTTATTACTAGAACTCTACACCCACACCCACAGCGCATTACATCGCGGCCTGCAAAACCCGATAAAAAGAACTGAGCGCCTATACGAAAATAAACAGGAAGCCAAAGAAGAACTCATAGGACGCGGCATATCAGAAGCAACCATCCAGAAAACCTGGAACAAAATAAACGATGATTATTTCCTACGTTACTCAGCGGATGAAATCACATGGCATACCATTGCCATTGCCGCGTCAGAAAACGAAGACTTGCCTTTAGTTATTTTACGACCACAAAACCAACGAGGCAGTATAGAAATCTTTATCTATACAAAAAATGAAAATAAGATTTTTTCGCTTAGCGCGGACACGCTAGACCATTTAGGACTCACTATCCTGGACGCGCGCATAGTGACAATTTCTTTAACTCCAACCGAACAATATGTACTTAACAGCTTTCAGGTGCTTGAACAAACAGGCGAACCCATTACAGAACTGGATAGAGAGCTAAAGATCTGCCGCACCCTATCACAAAACCTAAAGAGCCTTAGCGTCCCTGAAAACCACAACTTTCATCGCCAATCCAGACAGGCAAAGCATTTCCCCATCCGTAATCGAATAAGCTTTCACACGGACCCTCTTGGCCGCTACACCATTATTGAGCTTATAACAACAGACCGATCAGGGCTGCTAGCAACCATTGGACAAGCCTTTATCAACCTAAACATCCAACTACATGATGCAAAAATCACAACAATAGGAAGCCGAGTAGAAGATATGTTTTACATTAGTGACTTTGGGTTACGACCGATTACGGACAAAGCCCATCTGGAAAAAATTCACACTAAGCTATTATCCATATTAGAGGATAAAGAAAGCTAGGAGCCTGTCCGATAATATGGATTTAATCTTTTGTCGGGTTACGCTACTGCCTACCCAAGCTCTACATTTATCTTCCTGATTACCTACGAGTCTCAGCCATTTTATAAAAACACCGCTTCAACTGTTATACCTCATCTCGGCAGGGATTGCCGAGATCCAGAATCCAAGGATGGGGAGGGGTATTGTATAAACAAGCATCTGCAATTATTTAGATCCTACATCCCTATACACTGGATACCAGCAATCCCTGCAGGTATGAGGTGGATCTGGTGTGCTGTATGTGGCGGAAGCTTTGGGTAATCAGGTTTATCTTTAACTTAATGACTCTGATGCAGGAGCATGGGAACAAGATGGGCTAGTTTTTGCTAAGCTGTGCTTTGTTAATAGCCATGAAAATCAATGAATCACTAGGAACCTGTCCGAGAATAGAAATCGTCACAAGGGAAAGCCCAGCCACTTAACTATTGGCTTATCAAAATACGGCTTTAACAATCATTAGAGGCGACCGCTGACTCTACATAATTTATCAGCGTCTCGTGCACACCATCATCCATCTCGGTATATCGCACTCCGATTTCACACTGATCCTTTGATACGCGCCGAGAAAAAGCCACATGACATCGAGCACCCACTTTTTTTGCAGTCCCTCCTTCAAAAGGCAATTCCAACCAGATAAAAAGTTCGACGGGCTTACCATTAGCAACAAAACTTCCTCCAGGCGTAATGAGATTCCGCTCAAAAGTATTGCATTGTATACAAACACCTTCACACGACGCATCAACTGCGAGCACCTTTAAATGCACCCCCTCATAATTTTCAACCACCGCAGCAAACTGTTTAACAACTCGTGGATAGACTCTTTTTTCCATAACAATCCCTCTAATCTGAATGTCATTCCTTAGAATACTAGCCTAAATCACTAATTATTCAAGTAATTTAATAAACCAGTTATTGTAGTAATTTTCCTCTAGCTAATTTTGGCAAATCCCCATCCAGACCAATTGCCATTCGCATCACTTTATTTTTTGCCGGAAAAATACGCTCAGCCAAACCCAAACCCAGGTTTCTAAGAATCTTAACGGGCAAAATTTCATTACTAAAAACACGATAAAAAACATCCATCACCGTCATCATTCTTAGATTTTCATTTCTACGCATTTTTTCATATCGCTGCAGAACAGCAACATCAGAAAGATTTTCACCTTTTTCACTAGCCTCAACCAACACCTCTGCCAATGCAGCCGCATCCAGCAAACCAATATTAACCCCCTGCCCGGCTAAAGGATTAATCATGTGAGCAGCATCTCCCACCAAAGCAACACCTGCTTTGACATAATTTTGAGCATGCTGTCTTTTTAATGGAAAACTCGCCACCCCCAAAACCTGCTTAATTTTACCCAGGCAATCAGGAAATGTTTCAGTTAACTCGGCAATTAATTCATCTGCTGGCAAGCTTTTTAATCGCCTTACTTCATCAGCCGAGTTATACCAGACTATTGAGCCATAATTTCCTGTCAATGGTAAAAATGCTTGCGGCCCACTCGGCACAAAGCGTTGCCAGGTAATATCCTGCTGCCCATAATCCGTTTCCACATAGATCACCATGGCATGCTGCTTGTAATCCCAGCTGGTAACACCCAGCCCCACAGTCTGCCTTACTTTAGAAAACCCTCCATCAGCAGCAACCATAAGCTTAGTTCTTAGTTCAACTCCACTCTCCAAAAGCAAAGTGCTTTGCCCTGCCGCAGTATAATCAATCTTTTTTATTGTCTCTGGAGCAAAAAACTCAACATTATCAAAATTCTGCAATCTATCCAGCAAGGCCAGCTGAGTCACTCTATTTTCTACAATATACCCCAGCTCAGGCAAATCAATATCATCACTATTGAATTCTGTATCCCCTGCTGTTTCCCAAACTCGCATCCGCTTAAAAGGACAAACCCTGCGACTTAACACGCCTTCCCAGGCACCGACACACTCCAGAATGCTTTTTGAAGCCAGGCTTAAAGCAGAAACACGAAGATCATGAGCTTGCTCAGCAGAAAAAGCTTCAGGAATTGCTTGCTCAACAACTGCAACCTTTAGCTTACTACCCCCCAAACCACAAGCCACAGCGGCACCAACCATACCACCACCAACAATTACAACATCAAATTCTTTCATATTTTTTTCAAAACAAACGAGGTAAAAAGCTTAAAATCCAGCCCTGACGAGATATCTAATAAAGTTAACGCAAATTTTCAGTTCTAGCGAAATGACATAAAAACTGCCTCATGATATAATTGTAAAGTTTCGCTGATCAAACGTCAGCATATTTAAATTTTAGCAGCCGATAAATAGCAGGGTTAATAGCCTTTGACTGTAACATGCAAGTCGCAAAAAGACCATATTGGCTGCAAGACATTACTAACAATTAAGGATCGGGATGGCGATGATTAAAAACTCCCTTAAAAATCACACAATTCAAATGCTTTACGATGAAGACTTATCACAAGATAGTTGCGGCGTTGGCTTTATTACCCATAAAGCAAGCAAGCAATCACATGATTTATTGGTAAAGTCTCACGAAGCACTCTGCACTATCCCTCACCGAGGCGGCATGAGCGCAGAAGGAATTGGTGATGGTGCGGGTGTAAATATTGACCTATCACTTAAATTCTTTCGCAAAGCAACAAATATAAGTGAGCTTGAGCTAGGTCAGTTTGGTGTTGCCAACTTCTTTTTCCCTGAAGAACATGTTAAATACGACTCAGCAGCAACAGAACTGGTTGAACAACATTTAAAGGACTTTGATCTACCCGTTATCACCTGGAGAAATGTTCCAATTGATAACTCAGTACTTAATGAAGCCTCTGTAAAAGCTCAACTACCTATCAAACAAGTTGTTTTTGGCAGACCAGACGCTTTAAAAGATGCGACTGATCAAGAATTTGAAAATCACATTCAGGTTGCTTTATTAACAATTGAAGCAGAAGGCTTTACCCGCCACGAATTAGAGGGTTTTTATCCTTTGTCCATGAGTTCACGTACTCAGGTTTATAAAGGCCGTCTTAATTCTTTTGAAGTAATCCCTTATTTCACTGATTTATATGATGAAGATCATGAGATCAGCACTTTGTTTTTCCATACTCGTTTCTCTACCAATACTGCACCCGCGACCATGATGGCACAGCCATTTCGTTATATGGCGCACAATGGTGAGTTGAATACAGACAAGAAAAACAGACTAAGCGAAAATGCGATTGCCCGACAAAATAACAAAGAAGTTATTTTTCCTAATGGACAATCAGATTCCGGACGTTTAGACCAGACCCTAACCCGTCGTATCAATGAAGATAAACTGGATATCGTCACCGCTATTTTAGCCATGATGCCTCCCGCCTGGGAAAACGACACCACCTTATCTGATGATGTCCGTGCCATGCTGGAATTTTTCAGCTTATATGAAGAAAAAAATGATGGCCCCGCCGCGATCATTTTCAACGATGGTATCCGTGTAGGTGCCCGTCTTGACCGCTTAGGCTTAAGACCTTTACGCTCTGTTGAAACAGAAGAATATCTGGCTGTTATGTCAGAAGCAGGACAAATTGATTTTCCTGCCAATGAAGTATTAAAACGTGGCCGCATTGAAGCCGGCGGCATGCTGTATTTTGATCACAGCACAGGTGAAGCCTATAACAGCCACCAAGTCATGGCTCGTCTTGCTAAAGAACACGACTATAAAGCCTTACTCGATAAAAACGCTGTCCACCTGTCTGATTTTGATAAGATTGCTCTATCAGAGCTAAACAACGAACACGCTTTTAATATTGATCAGCGCCATACAGCTTACTCACTCAACCAGGAAAGCTTTAAGTTTCTATTAGATCCAATCTTAAGCAATGGCCTGGAAAAGGTATCGGCTATGGGTTATGGCATTACACCTAACGCCCTATCAAAAGCTGAAGGCGGTATGTCCCGTTATTTTAGCCAACGCTTTGCTCAGGTAACCAATCCACCACTTGATTCATTACGTGAAAGTGATGGCATGACATTACGTGTTGCACTAGGTGCCAAACCCACTTTTTCAGAACACGATAGCAGACAATTAGTCATTAACTCTCCCGTGTTACAACGTGCACAGCTAGAGCAGATTCGTAGACAAAATTCTGTTAGCCATACAACACTGGATATGTTGTACAGCCCTGACTATGACAATGCAGAGAACAATGAAAAGTCATTAGAGCTAGCCCTGAAAGATGCCTGCCAACAAGTTGAAAAAGCAGCCCAGGCAAATACGGGTATCATTATATTAAGCGATCAAAATATCAGCCAGGATAAAGCTGCCATACCCGCTTTATTAATGATTTCAGCAGCGAATCAACACCTGACATCTCTTGGTTTACGCTTCAATTCCTCTATTATTTTAGAAACGGGACAAGCAGCCAGCCCACACGATATTGCTACTATTTTAGGTTTTGGCGCATCAGCTATTTGCCCTCTTAGCGTACACAACCGCGTGATTACTCATTATAGTGACGAGCAAACACAGCAAAAAGCCCTAGACAGCTTTCAAAAAGGGATTGAAAAATCGCTGATGAAAACCATGGGGAAATTTGGCCTATGTACCGCTGAAAGCTACATAGGTGGCGAGTTCTTTGAATCAAATTATCTAGACACTGACGAGCCTAGACTAAAACCTTACTTTCCAAACATCCACTCCTCTGTAGGCGGTGTACGTTATGCTGATATTGCTGCCAGTTCAACAGAATGGCACCATAAAGTACTCTCAGTAAACGAAGAAAAAGACATTCCTTTTCTAGGTTTATTTAAAGAACGCCAGGAAGGTGCCGGACATACCTTTGGTAACACTGCGGTTAGAGAATATATCAATATGACTGACGAGGATATTCTTTATATCCCTCAAAATAATGATGAAAAATCTGCCTCAGCTAGCGATACGGCTTATCTTGATTTTGGTTATGAGAAACGCACACCTGAGCAAATTGATGCCTTTGGCATAACACCAGCCTATCGTAACTTTACTAAAGGCCTATATCAGGAACGAGACAGCAGACCCGCAGCTCTGCGTGATATTGTTTCTTTCCCGGCAGATGTTCGTGCAGCTAATAGTTGCGAAGATTTTGAGCAGGTTTTAAATACTCAAAACCTGCGTGGTAATAACACCTATCTTATTGTTGGCTTAAAAGTTAAAAAAACCAATGCCGTACATTTTGATATTTGTTTTACTGAAAACTCATCTGCTCAACGATTAGCCGCATTGGCTGAACATATAAACAAACGTTTTGCCAACGATGACTTTGATTTAGATTGCAAAAATGACTGCATCAAGATCAAAGTTAACAATACTGCAAGTTTACTGAATAACTATCTAAATACCATTGAGATAGCGCGCGCACCGATTGCTCTTTCTGAAGTGCAAGGTGCGCACGAAATTACCGCTACCTTAGCGACTGGTGCAATGAGTCATGGCGCTCTATTATCAGAAGCTCACGAAGCCGTTGCTCAAGGGACTAATATCGCTGGCGCTATCAGTAACTCTGGAGAAGGTGGTGAACATTCCAGCCGCTTTAACACCATCAGATCCAGTAAAATAAAACAATTTGCTTCTGGTCGTTTCGGGGTCTGGGCTGGCTATCTTGCCGATCCAAATATTGAAGAGATTGAAATTAAAATTGCTCAAGGAGCAAAACCTGGAGAAGGTGGACAATTACCAGCAGCTAAAGTATCTGTTGAGATTGCCTCATTACGTGGTGGCACACCAAAAGTTGAACTAGTCAGCCCGCCTCCGCATCACGACACCTATTCTATTGAAGATTTAGGCCAATTGATTCATGATGCAAAAGCAGCCAGAGTTAAAGTCGTCGTTAAACTTGTCTCTTCTGAAGGTATCGGCACGATTGCTGTCGGCGTTGCCAAAGCAGGTGCTGATGTCATTAACGTTGCAGGTAATACTGGTGGCACAGGTGCTGCTGCAGTAACCAGTTTAAAAAATACGGGCCGCTCCCCAGAAATTGGTATCGCTGAAGTCCATCAGGCTTTAGCGGCAAATGGATTGCGTGACAAAGTAGTTCTGCGTTGTAGTGCGGCCCACCAAAGTGGTACTGATGTTGTAAAATCAGCTATTTTAGGCGGCGACTCATTTGAGTTTGGCACCACAGCCCTAATGATGCTTCGTTGCGTAATGGCAAAAAATTGTAACATCCGCTGCCCAGCTGGCTTAACAACTGTTCATGAAGAATTTAAAGGCGACCCAAGAGTGCTTGCGCAATATTTCATGAACCTGGCACATGAAGTGAGAGAAGTTTTAGCCAGCCTTGGCTACAGCAGTCTTGCAGAAATCCGCGGCCAGGCTGATTTATTGCACCTGATTGACCACCCAACGATGGTAGGTCAACTTGATTTCACTCGCCTGTTAGCTCAAGTCGAAGAAGTTAAGATCCAAAACCCTATTTATTTAGAAGCCGATTTCAAAATTGATGACAAATCAATTGATCAAATCAAGGCTGAAATCATTAAGGGCCAAGCAGTTATCATTGAAGGTCCCGAGTTTAAACTGAATAACTGTAATAAAACCGTTGGTGGTCAAACAGCAATAGATATTGAACGTATGCTTGCCTATCAGATTACTGAGCAACAAGCTGACGATTCTAAACTTATCTACACCAATCAACACGGTCGTCGTTATTTAGCGGCTGATAGTGTCACCATTCGTACCACCGGTTCTGCCGGACAAAGTTATGCCGCATTTAATAATGACGGCATGCGCATGGAACATTACGGCACCTGTAATGATGGTATAGGTAAAACAGCCTGTGGTGGTACTATTATCATTAATTCTCCAGGTGGCGGTTCTAAAGCTTCAGGCGAGAATGTGCTAATCGGTAACTTTGCCTTATTTGGGGCAACAGGTGGTAAAGCCTTTATCAATGGTGAAGCCGGTGACCGTTTTGCCGTTCGTAATTCTGGTGCCATGGCCGTTGTTGAAGGCGTGGGTGATTTTGCTTGTGAATACATGATTAACGGTGCTGTTCTTAACCTGGGTACTTTCGGTAAAGGTTTTTGTACTGGCATGTCAGGTGGTAATGCTTACCAATATGATCCTGATAATTTACTGGCAAAACTGCATGACTCAACTTCAATTGAAGTTCGTAGCCTAACCGAAGAATCAGAGGTTTCTAAAGCACACGAACAGTTTATTCTATATATGCTAGAGCAGCATATTGAATACACCAACTCAATCACCGGTAAAAGGATTTTAGCTGACTGGGAAAATGAGCGTAAACATTTTAAATTTGCCATCCCGCTATGGTTATATAAAACTCAAACTGCTGAATATCTAAGCCAATCATTAGACCGCAAGGCAATGGTTGAAGAGCTTTCTGTTGCTTATGCTCAAGAGCAAATCAAACTGGTTAAAGAGGCTTATCAAAATAACACAGCCTTATTTGATGGTGCGATTCCTGATTACGGTAAAACAGATACCGCGTTAACCTTCAAACTGATTAATAGTTTTTCTGTTATTGATAAAGCACAGGCTATAGCGAAGGACCAACTAAGCAAAGCCGGACAAACAGATATTAGCCAACTGCAAATTACTCAACTCGCTGAAAAATTAATTATCCAGCGTCCACGTAAGATACAGGATGCTTTGGTTAAAATTAACAGAGAAGCCTACAGTAACTATACAGATGAACAGCTTTCTGCACTATTAGCTGAAAAACGTTTAACTGATTATAAAACAGCGATGATTCAACGTGACGTTCAAAGCATTTACTCCATTGGCTCTACAGCCTGGATTATTGAGCAACACAATGCCAATCAACTTGCTTTGACTGAAGTAACAGACATTGAAGAATACATTGCAGGATTAACCAGCCTTGATATTGTTCAAACCATACTGGATGAAGCGTAAGCAAGCTTATTAAATAATTAACAATAGTTTTATTGATGGGTGTGTAAGCTGGACATTTTTAATACGTTCAGCTTACACATAAAACCCAATAACACTTTACAAAATATATGAAAACACCAAATATTCCACAAAATGCCCCATACAGCGATACCCAACGCGCCTGGATAGGTGGCTTTTTTGCAGGTATGCACAGCCATATGTTGCAAAGTTCAAATTCGGTCAATCAGTCTGATGCACGTGTTATAAACATTTTATACGGTACACAAACAGGAAATTCTGAATCCGTTGCCAATGATGCAGCAGCAGTAGCCAAGACACACGGCCTACTTCCTGTGGTCAAAAGCATGGATGAGATTGAAATTGATGCGCTGGTCAAAATGGAATATTTACTGATCATTACTAGCACCTATGGTGAAGGTGAGATGCCTGATAACGCTCAATTACTTTGGGATGCTATTAGCGCAGATTCAGCAGAAAAGATGCAGGATACTCAATTTTCCGTATTATCCTTAGGTGACACCAGTTATGATTTATTTTGTAAGGCTGGTATCGAATGGGATAATCGCCTGGCAGAACTAGGTGCAAAACGCCTTTATGATCGAATTGATTGTGATGTGGATTTTGAAGAAGCAGCCGAAAGCTGGATTAGCAGTGTTATTCCCATGATGGCCGATGGTGCTGCAGTTGCTGTTATTAGCGATAGCAATGAAGCTAGTGACAAGCCCAAATTTAACCGTAAAAATCCATTTTCTAGCAAAATCACACTTAACCGCTTACTCACCAGCGAGAAATCATCTAAAGAAACGCGTCATTACGAATTTTCATTAGCTGGCTCAGGCTTAACTTATGAAGCAGGGGATGCCTTAAATGTGATCCCACAAAACTGTCCTGAATTAGTTGCCGATATCGTTAAAGCCATTTCTTGTACAGGTGAAGAAGATGAGCCTGTTAATGGCGTATTGATGTCACTATCAGATGCATTACGCACTCACTTTGAAATTAAATTGCCTAGCAAGGAATTGCTGCAAGAGATTGCTAATCGCTCAGGTGACCAGGCGCTTAATGGTCTACTTGAAAGTGGCGATAAAAATGATCTGGGCAAATATTTATGGGGACGTGATACGCTAGATATATTATTACAATTCCCTGGGATTGAGTTTTCAGCCGCTGAATTTTTAGCCCTGTTAAAACCATTGCAACATAGAGCCTACTCCATTTCATCCAGTGGCAAAATGCATACTGACAGCGTGCATTTAACCGTAGCCAGCGTACGCTATAATGCCCATCAACGTGATCATAAAGGTGTTTGTTCAACTTATATAGCTGACCTGGTAGATAGCGATACAGAGGTTAAAATTTTCTTCTCGCCAAACAAAAGCTTTAGAGTCCCTGAAGATGACAGTTTGCCTATGATTATGGTGGGTCCAGGTACTGGTATTGCCCCTTTCAGAGCTTTTCTACAAGAACGTGAATTCAGAAAAGCCAGCGGACAAAACTGGTTATTATTTGGTGACCGTAATGCTGCCACTGATTACATCTATCAAGATGAAATCGAAGCCATGCAGGAAAAAGGCGTACTGAACCGTTTAGACCTTGCCTTCTCAAGAGATCAGGAACAGAAAATTTATGTTCAGGATCGCATGATCGAAAACGGTGCTGAAATGTTCTCCTGGCTGGAACAAGGCGGCTCATTTTTTGTTTGTGGCGATGCAACGTATATGGCAAAAGATGTTGATAAAGCCCTGCATACAATTATCGAAACTCATGGTAATAAATCAGCAGAACAAGCCATTGATTACGTAAATCAATTAAAGAAAGAAAAACGCTATGTGCGTGATGTTTATTAAACATTAACATCATCTATTCCCACGCGGGAGTATCACTGCCATTAAATTAAGGATGTAGCTATTGGGGCGCAGTGCTTTAGCCTGCTAATTTCAGCAATGAAAGCAGGCTAAAGCACTGCGCCCCGTCAAGGTAATACGCCTAACTTAATGGCAGTAACGCGGGAGCATAGGAACAAGATGAGCTAGTTTTTTTGCTACCCCGTGTTTTGTTAATAGCCATATTTAACATCATCTGTAGAGACGTTGCATGCAACGTCTCTACGCAATAACGCTATAGCTATGAGCCTAAAATATTCAATTATCCCCGTCACCTCCTACCAGCAAAACTGCACTCTGCTAATTTGCGAAAACACTAATAAAGCAGCAATCGTAGACCCTGGTGGCGATATTGATATTATTTTAAAGTGTATCGAAACTGAAAAGGCGACAGTAGAAAGCATTATAGTCACTCATGGACACCTTGATCATGTCGGTGGTGTAGCCGAATTAGCCGAAAAACTCAATGTACCTATCATAGGCCCAGAACAGCAGGATAAATTCTGGTTAGATGCCCTACCCTCTCAAATTCAAACCTTTGGCTTTCCTCACAGCGAAAGCTTTACCCCAGACCGCTGGTTGAATGATGGTGATACCGTAAATGTTGGAGAACAGGTTTTAAAGGTGATCCACTGTCCGGGACATACCCCGGGACATATTGTGTTATTTCACCAACCATCTAAACTTGCACTGGTAGGCGATGTTCTTTTTAAGGGCTCCATTGGTCGTACCGACTTCCCTAAGGGACATCATGCTACATTGATTAACTCAATCAAAAATAACTTATGGCCTTTAGGTAAAGATATTAAATTCATTCCAGGTCATGGCCCTATGTCTACTTTTGGGCAGGAAATGAAGTCTAATCCTTATGTGTCTATTGATTAACCTACCCTGCAATTAACTCAAACGGTGGATTACGCTGTCGCTTATCCACCCTACAAATGAGATTCGTCAAATATAATGGCGAGCAAACAGCTAGATCATTGTTCGCTCGCCATAGCATTACATATTTTCAATAATGGCATTAAAACTTGCACTTGGACGCATCACTTTTTCGGCCAATTGACTATCTGGCTTATAGTAACCTGCGATATCAACAGCACCACCCTGCACGGCATTTAATTCAGCAACAATTTTAGTTTCATTTTCTGCTAACTGCTCGGCAACAGGCTTAAATTTAGCCTGCAACTCTTTATCCTGGCTTTGTTCAGCCAAAGCTTGTGCCCAATATAGAGCAAGATAAAAATGACTCCCCCGCGTATCCAGTTCGCCCGCTTTACGTGATGGCGATTTATTGTTATTTAAAAAGGTACTGTTTGCCGCATCCAGCGCAGAAGCAAGCACCTGTGCTTTTTCATTGTTATTTTTTTGTGCCAGATCTTCCAGAGATACAGCCAATGCTAAAAATTCACCCAGTGAATCCCAGCGCAAATGATTTTGTTCAACTAACTGTTGCACATGTTTAGGCGCAGAACCACCCGCCCCTGTTTCAAATAAACCACCACCCGCTAATAAAGGCACGATAGATAGCATTTTCGCACTGGTACCCAGCTCTAAAATTGGAAATAAATCAGTCAAATAATCCCGTAATACATTACCCGTAACAGAAATGGTATTTTCCCCTGCTTTTACTCGCAGCAACGTGTAAGCCATCGCATCAACAGGTGCCATGATTTTAATTTCCAGTCCACTGGTATCATGTTGGCTTAAATAGCTTTCGACTTTATTAATTAAGTTTGCATCGTGAGCACGGTTTTTATCCAGCCAGAATATAGCAGCTTGTCCAGTTGCTCTGGCACGACCTACAGCCAGTTTAACCCAGTCCTGAATTGGCAGATCTTTAGTCTGACACATACGCCAAATATCACCTTGTTTAACTTTATGTTCCAGTAGGGTGTTACCAGCAGAATCAGTCACTTTTACAACGCCATTAGCGGGAATTTCAAAGGTTTTATCATGCGAACCATATTCCTCTGCTTTTTGTGCCATCAAGCCCACATTACTGACATTACCCATCGTCGTTACATCAAAAGCTCCATGCTGTTTACAGAACTCAAACACTTGCTGATAAATTCCTGCATAACAGCGGTCTGGGATCATCGCTTTAGTATCATGCAACTGCCCATCTGTCCCCCACATTTGACCTGAGGATCTTAATGCAGCAGGCATTGAAGCATCAACAATCACATCACTAGGGACATGTAGATTGGTAATTCCTTTATCCGAATTGACCATAGCCAGCTCAGGTTGTGTCTGATAGACCGCCTGAAGATCTGCTTCAATCTGTTTGCGCTGATCATCTGGCAAGCTGGCGATTTTTGCGTAGACATCACCAATTCCATTACGACTATCTACACCCAGTTGCTCAAATGTTTCTGCATGTTTTGCAAATACATCTTGATAATAAACCTTCACTGCATGACCAAAGATAATCGGGTCAGACACTTTCATCATGGTTGCTTTTAAGTGTAATGAAAGCAACACGCCCTCAGCTTTTGCAGCTTCGATCGATTGTGTAAAAAAGGTACATAAAGCTTCACAACTCATGACAGTGGCATCAATCACTTCCCCCGCAAGTACAGGCGTACTTTCTTTTAATACATTGCTTGTGCCATCATCGCCTTGCCACTCGATTTTTACGCTAGCAGCTGATTCAATCACTGCTGATTGTTCACTGGAATAAAAATCTCCCTCAGTCATACTTGCAACATGAGATTTAGAATCTGCAGACCACTTTCCCATAGAATGAGGATGTTTCTGTGCATATTCTTTAACTGGAGCCGCTACACGTCTGTCTGAATTACCTTCACGTAATACGGGATTAACGGCGCTACCCAATACTTTGGCATAACGTGCTTTTATCTTTAAAGCCTCATCATTTTCCGCCGTTTCAGGATAATCAGGAATAGCAAAGCCCAATGCTTGTAACTCACTAATCGCTGCAATTAACTGAGGTATTGAGGCACTAACATTAGGTAACTTAATAATATTAGCCTCTGCTGTTTTGGCTATATCACCCAGTTCAGCCAAGGCATCACTTTGTTTCTGTGTATCAGTAAGATATTCAGGAAAACTAGCGGTAATACGACCCGCTAATGAAATATCACGCGTTTCTACAGCAATATCTGCCGCCTCAGAATAAGCTTGTACAATAGGTAAAAATGAATACGTCGCTAAAGCAGGTGCTTCGTCTGTAAGGGTGTAGATGATTTTAGAGTTTGGCATATTTGAATGGATGGGAAGTTTATTGATGAAAATAATAATTACATTTAGAAACAAATGGCTATCATTATATAAGCATTAAACATTAAATGACATGCTACAGATATTGCGGGCTTAAATCCCTTAACTATTGCTTTATAATTTACATCATCAAAAATACTCTGCTAACTACTCAGCGTAATTTAAAAATGCAGTAACATTCTGTCAACATTGTATTGGCGTGGCTTGCTCTGAAGCTCTCTCTTGCTGGGAAGGGCTTCAAAGCTGCATCCATCATTTTACGCTGGATAATTACATACTCTGTAATAAAATACTGAACTCATAACTCCTAAGCTCTCCGCTCTACTTTATTAGTATTTTCTTTGTCTTCCAAATCTTTGATAAAATCATTCTTTCTTTTAAGCGTCGGAAATAACAACACCTTTTCAAGATAAAAACCCAACCAGACAAAAGGTATAGAGATTACAAAATCAACGCCTAACTGACCTCCAAACATAATGCTTAATACGGCAGTAACAAACAGAAAGCCCCCAACCAGATAATAATGTAAACCCAACACAATACCGCTTAAAAACATGGTGTGAGCAAGTATGATATGTATAGTCATCGCCGCAGCCCCTGGGCTTATAATATCAGCATGCCACATTAAAAAAACTAGCAACACTGATACCATGGTGCTACCCCAGTAAAACAACTCATAGCGAACCAAATGCTTAGTTTCTACCCCAATACTTTTAGCCTTGGCTTTTTCACTTAACAAGGAACAATAAAAAAATACTGGCGTGATACAAAACCAATAAAACATAGCCACTCGATCCGTAACCTCTGCCAGTAATTCACCGACAAAACAAAGCAACACCAAAGTAATGAAAATCACTTCATTAATATAGATGTAATTTAGTGCTTTATCCATTCTCCAATTTCTAGACTCTTTTTCATTTACCATAACCTTACCTTCCTCATAATTTACGCAATGTCTTGCATATTGCTATTAACGACAGTAGTTGTCGATTAAAGCAATAGCACTGTTTCAAGCAATATTTTAACTTTAAACTCATTATCTTATTTGACACAAAATAGCAGATGCTTTATCACCAATAAACTCACCACCAACACTAGAATCTCTTTACAATAGCTTGCCATTAACCACACTAAATCATAACCTTATAGATTAACAACAAGAATTATCTGGAAAAAACTGAAACGCTTTTAAATCTACAATTGCTTATAAGTATAGCCATGTTGATAGCTTTAAGTAACTCTGAAAACGCATCAGGAATACTATAAGCATTTCTTATAAAGCGTAACTTTTTACTACAGCTTCTGCAATATGCTCTGAAACTGCAGAAATAGTCATCACCGGATGAAACCCGATAGAAGTAGGAATGACAGAGCCATCTGCTACAAATAACCCAGGGTAACCATGAACCTCTCCCTGTTCGCTAACAACTCCCTGTTCAGCTGACTGAGATAAATGACAACCACCCAAAGGATGAACGGTAAGAATCCGTTTAAAAAGATGCCATGTCTGTAGCGGAGAAACTGTACCCCCATAAACTTCAGCTACTTCCTCCATCGCCTTAGTCATTTCCTTAATTAAAGCCTCATTTTCTCTGGCATAATCCCATTTAATATCTAGATCATCGTTATCTAATATAATTCGTCCATTAGCATTATCCTTACCTATAGCAAATAAGTTAGTCATATGTTCCGCCGAACCGGCATTGGGTCCAGGAAACCTGGAAGGTTTACTCATTAAACCTTTCTTGAAAGCCCAATATAAAGCTCGGTCTAAATGAGGCCAAAGTTTTGCCGCTATAAATTCTGGTAAGTAGCCTTTACCTTGCCCTAAAGAAGCTAAAAACTCCATCACAGGCTGATTAAAAGTAGGCGCAGCCATAGTAAATCGTGGATCATTTTCAAAATAGTGAATGACTGAGGTAACATCTGGCCCATTCCAGGGTTCTAGATTTTTTTTACTGTTCTGAATGGAGCCTAAAAAATCACCATTTCCTGAAAAACCATATCCCAGTTGAGCGCTCAATCCCGGTAAGGTTTTAAATACATCCCGGCTTTCAAGCAAAATTTTATTAGTCCCTAGTGTCCCTGCTGACAAAACAACTCTTGTGCCCGTAACACTCCCGGTTTCACCATTTTCGAGATTCTTATAATGAACTCTATATCCCTTACTATCAGCTTCAACATGGCTAATATTAATCCCGCTTTCTACCTGAGCCCCTAATTGCTGAGCCTTAGCTAGATAAGTTAAATCCATTGTATTCTTGGCTCCGTACTGACAGCCAAACTCACATTCAGCTACCTTTTTACAAACACCATGACTAGGGTCGGCAGTATTTTCCCAGGTAACAGCCTGATCTGGATCAAAAACTTCATGCCCCGTTTTTTCTGCTGCTTCCCTGTACATATCTCGCTTGGGCATTTTATAATCATCTGGAACTGGCGCCACACCCAGCATTTTGGCAACCTTATCATAATAAGGTTCTAAAAATTGACGATTGATAGGGGCAGGCCATTTAGGATCCTCAAATACAACAGGGTCAGGTCGAATATGAATATTGGCATAAACCAAAGACCCTCCTCCGACACCACTCGCTGTAACCACCCCTATATCGGAAAAAAAATTGAGTTCAAATAAGCCTTTGAAAGCTTTCTTTTTCGGGTAGCGCCAAAACAGTTTCTCCGTATCAGTTACATCACGGGGAAACTCCCCTGGTTTATATTCTTTACCTCGCTCCAAAACCAATACAGACTTACCCGCCTCTGACAAACGTAAAGCGTTGATTGAACCACCGAAACCGGAACCGATAATAACTGCATCATAATGCGAATTCATTTCTTTCATGGTCTGTATCCTTAAACTAGTTTTTTGTGAACGGGAGAGCCTATTGATAAACCAGTAATCTAATAAAACCAGCTATCAACACAATGATGTCTAAAGCCTCCAGATTAGCAAGCGAAGTCTAAGTATTATTAAGAATACCTCTGATCAGACCATGAACTCGTTGCTTATGTCCAAACAAGCAAGATGGTCAGGCTTGATTGAAAAACAACGTAAATCTAATGCCTTAAATTTAGGTCATATTAGCAGTAATTTTATTAACTACTTAGCGTAATTTAAAAATGTAGCTCTATTCCGTCAATATTGTATTGACGGGCTTGCTTTTAAGCCTTCCCTTACTGGGTTGGGTGACATTTAGCGGTGAGGAGGAATTAAACAACTCGCTTTTGAAAAATGCTTTTTCTTTATTTCTAAAGGCAAAGAAGAATAAGAAAAACAGAATATATTTTAAGTTCTCCTCACCCAACCCTCCCCAGCAAGGGAGGGCTTCAGAGCGGCACCCAGCATTTCATGCTGAGTAATTACTAATTTTATTAGTCTATCATTAGAAAATAAAACGCATTAATATCAACCAGGCCTAACCCATTGCTTGCCTAAATTTAATTTTAGACCCCATTTATAATTAAAAATTTGGGGTTAATAAACGGTTTTTAAAGTCCCATTTTTCTTTCCGCCAATCACTGGGTATGCTTTTGCCCACACCTTTTGTAATATTTGTCCCATCCGCACTCAATCCATTCTTTATAGCCCATTCCCCAACATTGAACCAAATTTCAGGACCTGGACAATTTTTATTTGCTGCCTGTGAATGTGCCAGCACATATTTGATATCAAGCGTTCTCTTCAGGTAACTGACAAGCTTACGACCACTATATATTTGCTGAACTGTTGGTACACTACGCAGTTTGCTCCCCTTCCACCATTTCTCCTTACCCCGCCTGTCGATACCCCACTTAAAATGCCCCACAAACTCAACAGAGACAGAACGACTATTAAAACCACTTGAGCCATAAGCCTTTACTGCCTCGTCATGATTTTGAATGATAGTGCCATTTGGCGTAATAACAAAGTGCACACTTAAATCCCAATACTTTTCAAGCGGCTTTTCAGGGCCAGCAGTTGAATGAAGCACCAAAGCATCTATCTTAGATAACACACGATTTTTTTTAAAAACATAGGTTATTTTTCCGTTCGTTTCGCCAGGCTTCCTTTTCAATTTTAATCTGATTTTACCTTTCTTTGCTTTAGGAAGAGAGTCTTCCCTTTTATCGACGTCATAAGATATGATTGAGTCACGAAATGCACGTAAAGCTTTATCATCGTTTTCTTTAGCTCTCCGCCAACGCTCATCTATCTCTCTAGCTTCTTTTCTGGTAACGGAATAACCCAACGAATCTACTTCTGTAATATTAATCCCTGGACACAAAGTTCTGGTACGTGCCAACGTGCCACTATCGATGAGGGGGGTATGATTAAGCCCGAGTATTCCTGTTCTAAAGAGACCCATAATTGACTCCTTACAATGTTGATGAGTATTGTTTGTAAATAATCTATTCATGCAAAACTTTAAAATAACTTACTGTATTCAACATCAGGACATACGCAAGGCGCTTTCCTAATTTCAGCAAGATATACTTTGCATAAGAAGAATTGAAGCTAGTTGATTTTGCTCGTTCTAACAAAAAAAGTAAAGCTCCGTTACCTCGGCTTTCATTGCTCTTCTTCTCTTTTATTTTGCCCCGTTTCTTCTAGGCAAGAGTCAAGACCTGCCGTCCTGCGCTTTGACTTACCCTTGTTTTCTTTTATATTACCCTTGGTAACCATCAGCTCACCCCTCCCCTTAACCGCACTCCAGGAAAGGCGTTCTAAAAGGGAATGAAAATAATCCAGTAACTAGTCTTGAGAAAGATCATTTTCTATTTTTGATACAGTCGATAAGGCTGTTCCTTTTGCAACTGTTCAATATACCTTGACTTTATGGCTTGAAATTCCTACTCTTAACTTAACGAAATAGCTTATGAAGGACTTCGCAGTGAAGAGTTCAAAAATTTTTATAACGATCACCATACTCTCTGCAATCTTTCTACAAGGTTGTGCTACCCCCCAATATGACACATTCCACTCTTATATACCGCCTAAAGGCGCAGAGGCAAAATCGTGTCTTTTCCAATGCACGATGACAGAGAGTCAGTGTGAACAGTTATCGCAAATGCGTTTGGATAACTGCGTAGCAAGAAGTCAGAACAAATATGACGCCTGCGAAAACCGAGAGCAAGCCGTCTACGACAGATGTGTTAACAGTGGCAGACAGGATTGCTATAAAGGTTGGTGTTCTGAAGATCAATGTACTGCATCAACGACATGTAAAACTAAATACAACAGCTGTTACTCAATTTGCGGCGGAATCGTAAGTTCCGAAACTCGCTGCGTTGCCAATTGTGATAAAGAAGCGCCTAAATAAATAACGCCCTCTGCCCATACCACTGATTGTCACAAGCTGATGAGTCGGTGGTATGGGCCAGAAAGTATACTCTGCTGCCCGCTATCTATTACTCTTATAAATAGCGCTAATTTAGAGCCAATCATCTTCTGGAGCTTAATGATATGACAGCACTTACTGCTTCATCGCGGCTTAAACCCTTAAAACGTATCGCTTTTATCCTATTCGGGCTTTATCTCGGCGTCCTTCTGCTTTACGGCCTAGCGATCATATTAAATCCTGAGACATACTCAAAATCAGTCGATATTGATCAGCGCTTATCGCAGGCACAAGAGACCTTAAGGCAAAAGAAAATAGAAAGCCCTTTAGATGTAAAAGTATTGGAAAAAGCACAACTTCACTTACTTGAAGCCACAGCCGAACACTTCCGAGTCCATGCTGTCATCGCCGCCAAAGCAGCCGATATCAGCCAGCTAAAACAGGTCACACCAGGAGCAATACAAGGGCTATTGGAAGGCGAAGTCTCGCAAAGCTACCCGTACATTTGGTCATATTTTCTAGCGGGATCATTCCCCATATTCGGCCATGCGCTCAGCGATAGCCCAATCATTGCCTACTACAATCCGTATTTTGACCTTGCGCTGATGACCCAATGGGAAGTTACTGCAACAAGCCATGCCGCCGCAGTAACGGATACCACAACAACGGATTTCAAGTTAAGCAAAGCTTGGCCTGTCACCGGACGCGCATTTATCGAAAATCGCGACTCGCTCGCCAGCGATACACCGTCAGGAAGCGAAGCCAGCACACTCTTTGAAATCAAAATAGTCAACGCAGCACAGACGTTCACCAATAGCTTTGAAGATCGATACCCCCCTTTCGAGCGGACCGTAGCAGTCCTGCATCTCAATGCAGAAACCGAGCAACAAAGTATATCAATTGCTGAAAATCGAATTTTTTCTCTACTCCAGTGGGTCAGTGAAGCTCGCTCCCACTTGGCTCCCGTTAATTATGCAAATGAGATCGAAACATTACAAGGCTCAATAGCGGCAACATCCTCAGATGAACTGAGCACTCTGCTACCGGCAAATAACCCGCAATCTGCACAGGAATTATTCTTACTGCCGCAGAATGTTCGTACCGGCATGACCCCTTATATGGTCATAGACAAAAATGTTATTTTCATTGACCCGATTAATCTGCCAACCGCCTTTATCTCTGCTTATTTCGAGCCTAGCGAAGAAAAACATACACTGGCACTTGCGGTCCTTTTTGATCTACATACCAGTTACCACGGTAATACGTTAAAAGGAGGCCTTGAGAATGCAGGTGAATAATCATATGGGTAACAACACTCCACTCAATTCCTGGCTTACTATCGGCCTGTTAACGCTACTTGTGCTCGCAGGCTCAGGACTGCTGACGTCTTCCGCTCTGCTTTCCCTAAATCAAAACAGCTCC
>Ga0209707_1000510_pt1 | contig 23461 bp, 20 predicted proteins | sample EN4Hudsemesocosm_FD_184630 | JGI IMG/M metagenome (GOLD analysis project Ga0209707, IMG submission 184630) | Methane-oxidizing microbial communities from mesocosms in the Hudson Canyon - EN4B Hudson Canyon (SPAdes) (version 2) | ecosystem: Environmental > Aquatic > Marine > Cold seeps | place... | reverse complement strand
TTTTGAATAAAGTAGGGTATAAGCGTTGATAGGTTTTAATGATCGGATCTTTGTTATCGGCAACATAAAAATCAACAGCGCCGTTATAAGCATCAACGACAACCTTGACGGAATTTCGCGCATAGTTAAATGGTTTTATTTTTACTGAATTTTTTAAAGCAATGGTTTCAACTAAGGGGTACTTATCCGAGGAAGTATAGGCATCAACAATCCAAACAATCTTTTTATCGACGATGACGGGTGTGGCTTCTTTATCGATGACTAAAAAAGGCGCAATGGTTTTTATACGTTTAAAAATATTACGTCTAACTAACAGTCGACTTTTATTGTTAATGCCAGTAGAAAAAAAGATGCGTTGATCACTAAAAAAAGCTGAGGCGACTGATTTTGTAAGCCACGATGACAACGCTAATCCACCTGTGCCGTCGTAATCCGTATGCATATCACCTAAAGCACTGCCGGCATGCGCTAATGATTCGCTATTAGGCACAATGGCATAGGCAGCATCGCTTGAAGCGTAATATATTTCAGGGTGAGTTAATTGCAGCTTATCAAGTTCAGTAGATTGGCCAAAATTTTGCAATAACCATTGCATTGGGCGGTTAGCTTGCTGTAATGAGGGGGACATCACTATGCCATTGCCATGCGTATAAACTAAATGTTCATTACGCCAGTTCTGTGCCTCGGCAGGAAGGCTTTGATAATCAAGCTCACGCGCAGCGACATTGACTTGCTGATTTTTCCCATCTAACAAATAACGGTCAGTCGCTAAATGATAAAAACTGTAAAAAGCACGAATACTCTGTAGTTGCTCATAAACAGGCAATAACAAATTATCATCCCATAAAGGAATATTGGTTAGTTCGCGTTTAATTTCAAGGCTCATATTTGTAGTCAAAGAAGACTCGAGTGGGTAGTCTATTGCTTTAATGTTAGATAAATTGAACGCATCTTTAGTCGCCTGAATATGGTGTTGTATTGATGTAGACTCAGCGACGACAGGGTTAGAGCTGACATAATAATCATCAATTAAATTGGGAATGAAATCGAAGTTTTTAACAGCTAAAATCAATAGGTAAGCGAGCCCTAATGCAATGGCTAGTTTGCTTTTTTTACCGGTATATAAAGTGTAAATCGTAGTAATAGCAGCACTTAGAAATAAAATAAAACTTAAAATGATTAAAGGTAAATAATAATTCAGCTCGACAAAGCCAGGCCCAAAGAAGATAGGCAAATGACGGTCTTCATAAAGTATTTCAATACGCTCTAGGGCGATAGACCAAGATTGAAGAAGTGTTAAACAGCCTACTAATAGCGCGATATGAAATTTTGCAGGGGCAGGTAGGCTCTGAGATGAGTCAGTGCGATGTTTATTAGCTAGATAATAGAAACTACTGACGATGATTAAGAGTAATGCAAACACCCATAATAATTGGTTTTGGATCAGTTGATAGACAGGGTAAGAAAATAAGTAATAACTGATGTTTTTAGAATAAACAGGGTCGTGTAATTCGGATTGTGCGCTAAAGAAATACAGTAAAAAATCTTCCCAATGATCATATACCGGCGCGAGAACAGCTGCTGCAATAGCAAGCGATAACAGTAAGAGTGTTTTTTTTCGCTGTTGCAAAAAGGCCAAAATACCTTTGCTCTCCGCGTTTAAACCGAGTGTGCGTGGAATGAGTGTGAAATTATAATAAATCAGCAGGGTGAATGCGCTGGTCGTCGCGATGATAACAATCGCGGCATAGCTCTCTCGTAAAAGATAGAAAGAAGCTAAATCTAAGCTGCTAAACCACCAGAAATTTAACAGAAAATCGCTTGAATAATAAATGCCGATAAACAGGGTTATGAGTGTAAGCGTAATTTTTAGCAATAATTTCATGGTGAGCCTGTTGTCTGAGGTGATATTTTTTATGTCGGCGCTAGAGCGATATGTCAGTGTTAATTATAGAGGATGAAATGCGCAGGGTGTTTAAAATATGATGAAATGTTAAAAAATGTAAAATCTCATTCGAGAAATATTTGGTGATAGCTGGTTTGTTGATGTGATAAGTAAAGCCACTAAATTATTAATGGTGAATCGCTTACATTGCGGTGCCTTGCCATCACCAAAGAACAACTTCTATAAACCTATGATGATTATGAGTTATGAAGCGAAGCTATTTAGAGAGTATCATCAATAAAAAAACATAAAGGGTATACACTACTCTATGGACTTCCCAGACTTTGCAAAGACATGGTATGAAAAGATATTTATTATTAATGGCTTCTATATTATTTTTCTCAAATATAGGAGTTTTAAATGCAAACAATGAAACTCAAACTCAACTAAGTGCATTACTTTCAATAGTTTCAAACATTAGCGATACAGTGCACTCTCTTCAGCAAGAAAGAGGTGCCTCTAGTGGGTTTGTTAGTTCTGATGATGAACAATTCAAATTAAAACTTGAAATAGTAAGTAAAAACAGTGATCTGAAGATAAAAAAATTACTTACATATATTAATGAGAACGAGGCTTTACTAAGTAAATATTTTACTTATAAAGAGTATGTCAACTTAAATAATAAATTTAATGAACTTTATCTATTAAGGGATATGGTAAAGAATAAAAAGTTTGATTTTGCAAAAGTATACTCAAAATACACACAAATAATAGCTTCTTTACTTCTCAATATCTCAGATATTTCTGATAAACCAAAAAATAAAGAGTTGCGCGATAAGCTTTATGCATATTCTACGCTTTTAATGTACAAAGAAAGTATTGGGCAAAAAAGAGCTGCTTTGAGCGCACTATTTTCTCAAAAAATATTTTCTAAAGAAATTTATGAGTATTTTTTAACTTCAGATACGCAAGAGAAGATTTATCTTAAAACTTTTTTACATAGTGTAGGTAAAAGCACACAAGCGTTATATGCCAATACTTTAGATAATGAAGTTGTTACAACCGTACAAAATTATGAAAAACTAGCACTTGATAAATTAAGTGGAAAAGATGTGAATGTTAACTCTGTAGCTTGGTTTGAAAGTGTTACAAAAAAGATAAACCTTGTCCAACGTGTTGAGTATAAAAATTTTGAAGAGATATCAAAACTAGGTAATGCACTAGATAATAGTTTCTTTAATTCGCTAACAAGTGAAGAAAAATCTTGGATACGCCTACATAAAACGATAAATGTAGCAAGTGAAACTGATTATGCGCCTTGGGATTTTACAATAGATTCAAAACCTGCAGGGTACTCAATAGACTATATAAAGCTCTTAGCTAAAAAGACCGGATTAAAATTAAATTTTGTTACAGATACTTGGGACAACCTTGTTGATAAAACACAAAGTGGAGAGATAGACCTTATTCATACTATGTACAAAAATAAAATACATAGTAATTTTATATTTATTGCTCCCTATAAAAAAGTAATTATTGGCTTATATGCTAATAAAAATAACGGTAATATTTTCAGTGTAAATGATTTAAGTAAAAAAACTGTTTCTGCTCCAAAAGGGGATTCAACATTTCAAGGTCTTAGTCAAACAATCTCAGGTATTAATTTTAAATTTACTGATGGATATATTGAATCACTAAAAGACGTTGCTTTTTCAAAATCTGATGCAACTATAATGGACATGGCTGTTGCAAACTACCTAATAAAACAAAACACAATTCCAAATATAAAGATAATTGGAGAGGCAAATATAGATAGTAAGATAATTAAAAATGATTATTATCTTGTAGTAAATAAAAAGTTACCCATACTCGCTTCCATTTTAAAAAAATCGATGAATTCAGTGACGACTGAAGAAGAAAAACAAATATCAAATAAGTGGATTCCAAGCCTTCTAAACACAGGAAACTACAATAAAGTTGGTTTGAGTTCCGCGTTACCTGAATTAAATAAAGAAGAAAAAGAGTGGTTATTAAAGAACCAGCCTCTTACCTATGTTTATGATCCTGATTGGGCTCCATTAGAATGGAAAAATGGCATTAATGAACATGTAGGGATAATAGCCGATGTTCTCAAGGTAGTAAAAAAGAAGAGTGGCATTAATTTTGTGGTAGCTCATCCTAGGTCTTGGAATGATGCACTATTAAAGGTTAAAAATGGTTCTGCAGACATGGTGAGTGCCATGGCAAAATCTAAAGATAGAGAAGTGTATGCAAATTTTTCAAAGAACAGTATTTTTACAATACCCTATGTTTTTGTCAGTCGCGAAAAAAGTGATTTTTCTAAAGGATTTGATTCTATTGGTAATAAAAAAATATCTTTTGTTGATGGCTATGCTATAGAAGATATAATCATCAAAAATAGAGCAGATTTAAAATACGGTATTGTTGAGAGTGTTAGTGATGGTTTTGAAAAGCTATCTAATAATAAGATAGATATATTATTGCTAAATCGAGCCACAGCTCAATACATGATTAGTAAAAATAAATATAAAAATTTAAAGATATCGTATAGTACAGAATATACTCTTGACATTAAAATAGCAATAAGAAAAGGTTATCCTAAAGAAGCTCTTTCTATTATAAATAAAACTTTAAATACGATTAATAGAGATGAAATAAATACTATTTATGAAAAATGGTTTTCTGAAGTAGTAGAAAAAAATGACAAAGAATTAGACATAGCTTTTCATTTTGATAGACCACCTTATATGTATGGAAAAACAAGCTCTAAAGGAATAGAAGCAGATTTAGTGAAAGAGATTTTCCAACAAGAAAATTATGATGTAAATATTCATCAGATGGCAAAACAGAACATGGAGAAAATATTAACAACTAATCAGATTTTTGATGGTGTTGCATCAGTATCTGACAATGGTGCTGGGGATTTCTACTCTGACAAATATACTCTTTATGAAAACTTTGTAATAACAAGAAAGTCAGACAATATTAAAATAGACTCTATAGAAGAGCTGTCTAATTATAACTTTGTATCCTGGGAAAATGCTTACAATGATTTAGGAAAAACTTTTTACAAATATTTCAACCCTACAGATGGCATGTATAAATCGGCATACCATGATAGAGAATCACAAAAAGAGCAACATGAACTCTTTTTTGATAAAAAGTTTGATGCACTAGTTGTAGATAAGAAGATTTTTGAATGGTATAAAAATCACCTAAATAAGACTGATGAATATACTTTTCATCCTATTTTTCCACTTGCAACTGACAATATAGTTAGATTTAAAGATGAAAATATAAGAGATATTTTCAATAAAGGTTTGAAAAAAATAAAAATCAGTGGGCGATTTGATGAAATTGTAAACTTTTACCTTAATCAAGATATTCTTCCGTTATTAAATTACTCTGATTTAATGGCTGATATTTCAGGAAGGTTTATATTTCGGGCACAACCTACAGAGTTGAAAAAAATATTAAATAAATTTCTTCTTCATCCTGATATTGTTCATATTAATGTTTTAGACAAAGCAACAGATTCTACCTTCGTATCTTTATATGCAAAAAATACAAAAATAACGGATAGTGAAAAGAAAGAATTACCCCATCACCTACCCAGTATAAAAAAAGACATTTATTTTATAAATAAAGGTAATCCTTTACATGTAGGTAAAATTGAGATTTTTTACAAGAAAGATTTTAAAAACTCGCGTGGAGAGTTAGTACCACAGCTTACTGATTTTATAGAGATAGATAAAAATGATTTAAAAAAAGTAAGGCGTTCTTATAAAAAATTTGGTTTTAATTATGCATCTATTGAATTAACTAAAGAAGAACAAGTGTGGCTTAAGTCACATTCTATCGTTAAATTTTCAGGCGATCCAAGTTGGCTTCCTTTCGAAGCATTCAATAAAGACGGTAAATATATCGGTATTGTCTCTGAATATTTAAATAAACTTGAGGGTTTAACGGGGGTAACATTTGAAAGAGTTCATGTTGCAACGTGGAATAAAGCATTAGAACTTTCTAAAAACAAACAAATTGATGTTCTTTCTGAAACAACAGAATTATCAAGAGAAGGTCTTGTTTTCACAAAACCCTATCTAACGAATAATATCGTAATCGTTATGGATAAAGAGCACCCTTACGTTGAAGGGTTAGGCGCGATTAAAAATAAAAAAATTGCACTTATTAAAGACTATGGCTACATACAACAGATTGAAGATAAATATCCCTATATTGACTTTATAAAAGTAGATAATATTCAAGAGGGTTTAACCGCTGTTTCAACAGGTAAAGTTGATGCGTTAGCCTGTACTTTTGCATTAGGAAGCTACACAACAACAAAAATGGGTATTAGTAATATAAAAATTGTAGGTAAAACTCAATTTCAAACATCGCTTGGGTTCGGTGTTCGTGAAGACTATGCTCCTTTAATTAGTATTTTAAATAAAGGGATTGAACGTATCTCTGAGGAAGAGCATAACGAAATTTTAAATCATTGGATTAAGCAAGACTATGTCGAAAAAGTAGACTATGCGCTTCTTTATAAAGTTGGTGGTGGGGCATTTTTCCTGATTATAATGTTTGTTTTCTGGAATAGGAAAATGGCACAAGAAATAAACAAGCGAAAAGAGATAGAAGTTAAACTTCAAGACAGTGCAGCACGTATGAGTACACTTTTCGATGCATCGCCTGATAGTATCTCTATTCTTGATGCAAACGGTAATTATGTTGACTGTAATGAAGCTACACTGAAAATTTTTGGACTTTCATCAAAAGAGGAATTTTTACAATTAAAACCTTCTGACTTATCCCCGAAATTACAATATAACAATCAACTTTCTTCAGAAGTAGCACGAAAAGAAATTGCTATAGCATTCGAAAAAGGAATTAATCGATTTGAGTGGGTACATAAACGAATTGATAGCGAGGAAGAATTAGATACAGAAGTGGTTCTAAGCTTGGTATCTCTTGATGGAAATCCTTATATCTATGGAATTGTAAGAGATATTACAGAAACTAAAAAAACTCAAAAAGAGTTAAAAGAGATTCAAGATAAGCAAAAAATAACCATTGAAAATAAAGTAAAAGAGTTAACTTTAAAACAGACTACACAACTAAAAACCATAGAACGTTCTAACCAGTTACTAAGTGGTCGTGAAAATAAAATGGTGGAACTAAAGAGTGAGATAAATGAATATGCTCTTAAATTAGGGATCCAAGAACCTTATGTAATTGTGGATGATACACAAATAGATTTGCTTGTTCAAAGTCAAGATATTACAAAAGAAATTGATATAACTACTTTATTAGATATACCAAAACTTCAACTTCTTTTGGAAGACTTTTATCGTTTTATGAATATACCACTTGCTATTATTGACCTAAAAGGTAATATTTTAGTTCAATCAAAATGGTCTCGAGCATGTACAGACTTTCATAGAGCTAATAGTGAGAGTTGCAAACGATGTATTGAAAGTGATACAGATATTTCACACAGCCTTGAAGAGGGAAAGAATTTCTCAGTTTATAAATGTAAAAATGGTTTAATTGATTGTGCTTCGCCACTTATCGTTGATGGTAAACATTTCGCTAACTTTTTTATTGGGCAGTTTCTAATAGAAGAACCCGATATGGAATTTTTTACCAACCAAATAAAACTCTTTGGGTATGATGAAGATGATTATATAAGTGCTATAAAAGATGCGGTTGTTATAAGTGAAGATAGATTGCCACATATATTGGGATTTTTAAAAGAGGTAACAGAAATGATTGCCACTTTATCTACTGAAAAATTAAATTTTAAACGACAAGAAGTAAATATGAGTAAGGCAAATATTGCTTCTATGAACCTTGCCGAAGATGCCCAAAAGGCCACAAAAGAGATTGAAACCTACAAAAATCACCTTGAAGATTTGGTAACTGAAAGAACGGTTGAGCTAAGTAATCAAAAAGAGTTTGTGCAAATATTACTTGATTCTCAAGAGCAGTTAATTGTTACAACAAGTGGCCAAACTATTACAAGTGCAAACCAAACATTTACTACTTTTTATAATGTTGAAAATATTGAAGAATTTAAAGTTGATTATGGAGCAGCGTGTATATGTGAAACCTTTAATACAAATGCCCCTGAAGGTTACTTGCAAATAAACATGGGTGAAGAAACATGGATAGATTATGTGATAGCTAGAAGTGATTCAACTTACACACATAAAGTGATGATTTCAAGGCATGAGGTTGACTATATATTTTCGGTATCAGCAGCAATACTCCCCGGAGAAGATGATCTAAAATCAGCCGTGTTTACAAACATAACAGAAATGGAAAATGCTAAGCAAGAAGTAGAAACTATCCATAAACATACAAGAGAATCAATTGAATATGCTTCATTAATTCAAAGTGCTCTTATCCCAGATAATAAAGCCTTTGGAAACTACTTTTCGGATTACTTTACTCTTTGGCATCCAAAAGATATCGTAGGTGGAGATGTCTATCTCTTTGAAGGATTGCGAGATAAAGATGAATGTTTACTTATGGTCATAGACTGTACAGGTCATGGAGTCCCTGGTGCTTTTGTAACTATGTTAGTTAAAGCAGTAGAGAGACAGATAGTAGCAAAAATCAATTACGGTGATGAAGAAGTCAGTCCAGCCAAAATATTAAGCATTTTCAATAAAAATATGAAACAACTTTTAAAACAAGAGAGTATAAATAGTGTTTCAAACGCAGGTTTTGATGGTGGAATAATCTACTTCAATAAAAAAGAAAAAATACTCAAATTTGCGGGAGCAGAAACTCCACTGTTCTATATTGAAGATGGGGAGTTAAAAACTATAAAAGGCTCTCGCCACTCTATAGGATATAAAAAGTCAGATCCTAACTTTGAGTTTAAAGAACATATTATAAAAGTAAAAGAAGGAATGGAGTTTTATTGTACAACTGATGGCTACCTGGACCAAAACGGTGGAGAAAAAGGGTTTCCTTTTGGTAAAAAAAGATTTGCAAATCTGATAGCAGAATGGCGTTTGGAAACAATGACCGATAAGCAAGAAATTTTACTCAATGCGCTTGCTGATTATCAAGGTAGTGAAGATAGAAATGATGATATTACTGTAGTTGGATTTAAAATATAAAATAGTTAATAGCAGAAGAAAAATTTGAGCAATATTTAACCAACTATGATTTTGATACGGGGTTAATTATTCATCAATTGCTGTCCAGTTGTAAAATAGCTATCTACCTTGAATTTTATACTCCTCTATTTTTAATGGTAACTAACTGATATTAAATGCTTCTATCCAGATCAATGTTATATAATAAGGTGTAAAATGAACTTAATATTTGATGAGTTATTGAATGTAGCCATTTATGTGATGGATTACCGTATAAGTAGTGATTTAAGTGGAGGTCTTTAGTGAAAATAAATGATTTAGAAGCCATTCTTGAAGATGAAGGAATTGTGTTTTTAACCTATGGAGGGCTATTAACTCAATCATTAATTTCTGGCATGACAGATGCCTTAGAGCATGAGACGCAAGTTAATGATATGAGTATGAAGGTATCACATAATTTATTGACTATTTTTATTGAACTTTCACAAAATATGATGAATTACTCAAAAAATAGCTCTTTACAAGAAAGTGGATTGAATTCTAAGGGGCTTATTGTTGTTGGGTATGATGAAAATAGCAATAGTTATTACATTCTTTCAAGAAATATTTTAGATGAAAAAGATAAAGAAAAAATAACTCCAAAAATAGAGCAGGTATTAGCCTTAAATAAGGATGAACTCAAAACTTTATACAGAGAGTTACGTAAAAGTGGCAAGAGTAAGCACGAAAAAGGGGCCGGCCTTGGTTTTGTAGAGGTTGCCAAGCGCTGTGATCAGATAGAGTACAGTTTTAGTAAAATAAATGACACCAGTTATCATTACATTTTTAAAGCAATCATTAAGAATTTATAAGGAACGAATGTGGAAAATTTAATATTAGAAGGCACAAAATACACGCCTGATATCAAGCTTGATGCAGATGCAGGTATGGTTTCTATGGTAGGTAAATCATACCCTGAAAATACCTTTGAATTTTACCAACCTATTATGGATTGGATGGAAGAATACTTTGCAAAAAATGCAAAAGATAAAACAACCGTTAACATGGAAATAATTTATTTTAACTCTAGTAGTTCTAAGTTGTTTTTTGATTTTTTTGATGTACTTGACGAAGCTAAGGCAAAGCATAGTATTGAAATCAACTGGATTTATGATAAAGAAAATGAAAGTGCCTTAGAAGCAGGAGAAGATTTCATTGAAGATTTTGAGAATTTAACAATTAATATGGTGGAAAAAATTTAATATGATTGGCGCAGAAGATAAATTAACTCAGGAATTAGATGAGCTTAAAGTCAATTTTTCTCACACAATTGATAAACTCTCTAAAGACTTAAAACGTCAGAATAAAATTATGGCGCGCAGCGATACACGTCAAAGGAAAGAATATGATGAGTTGCAATTAAAGCTGAAAGAGGTCGAATATTTAAGTGCGGAGATTGAAGAAACACAGCGCGAAGTAGTTTTTACTATGGGTGCAATTGGTGAGCGGCGCTCTAAAGAAACAGGTAACCATGTCAAGCGAGTGGCGGAGTATACCTACCTGTTTGCCAAATATTATGGCTTGCCTGAGAAAGAATGTATTATGTTAAAACAGGCTTCGCCCATGCATGATATTGGTAAAGTCGCTATTCCTGATGCTATTTTAAATAAACCAGCTCGCTTTACGCCTGAAGAGTTTGAAATAATGAAGGAGCATGCTCAACTGGGTTATGACATGTTGAAACATTCTAATCGCTCTTTACTAAAAATGGCTTCTATTGTGGCTTATGAACACCATGAAAAATGGAATGGTAAAGGTTACCCGCACGGAACCCAAGGTGAAGATATTCATATTTATGGTCGTATTACTGCAATAGCAGATGTATTTGATGCTTTGGGTAGTGCTAGAGTATATAAGCCAGCTTGGGATGATGAAAAAATATTTAAGCTATTTAAAGAGGAAAGAGGAGAGCACTTTGATCCTAAGTTAATCGATATATTTTTTACACACTTAGATGAGTTCTTAGTGATTAGAAACAAGTTAAAAGATATTTAACTGTTTTGCGAATTGACATCAGCATTCTTCACTCGCTACGAGTGCATTATTAATTATGGCTATATATACCCAAGTGACTTCAATGTGCAGAAACCTCACTTTTAACTCCTGCATGTTTTTAGCGGGAGTCTAGCATTTTAAGTAGAGCCTTATAAAGGCTGCTAGTAAATATGATTCAAAAAAGATTGAATTAAGGCGTTAGTGATTTTCTTACATTATTCTTTAATTTAAGAATTGATGATAAATACGCTATTATTGAAATTTGCTACGTTTTGCCCGCTCAACTAATAGCATATATCGTTGTATCTCAGATTCAATAGCATCAGGTAATTTTTTAAATTTAGCACCAATAATTTGTACTTTATCGGGTTCTGAAATTTTTTGTGGATGCTGATGCTTAATGTTGAGGTCTGTTGAAAATCGGCCTATTTCAGGGAGCGTGATAGATACCTTGGGAATAGTGTTAGTACCTTCCAAAATATCAGACTCATACTGGTCGGGATCATAAATAAATGAAATACCGGATAGGCTTAGGTTGTAAAGCTCAAAATTACAAGGGTAGGCTGTTTCGTTACCTGAGTCATCTGTTTTAAGTAGCTCAAACTTGCAGTTCGGTGTATTTTGTAGTGGCGCTTTTATGCGATAAAATGATCGACGCTCAAGCCATACCATTTCAGTAGGAAAACTTAATGTAAATGCCTTGCCACCACCTATCATGGGTTTGGATACTTTATCTAAGCTAAAGGTTACAGCGACGCCGCCTACATTGGTTTCAAACGTAATTTTACTGGCTTTGAGAATCTGTTTATTTAAGTGATCATCAGATGCAAAATCTAAACTCATTTTTTGTTTTTTCGTATCAATATCAAGTAAGGTACTAAGAAAAAATAATTGTCCTTCGTTGAAAGAAACGGTGATTAATGAATTTTGTTTTAGAATAATATTAAGTTTACGAGTAATTTCGCTGGGGTTTTTAAGCGTGAAGTTAGCTTTGTCTGACATAAGGTTGTTTTTAAGGGCATAAATTATCCGTACTATTGTAAGATAATATGCTTGAAGAGTATATACACTAAGTCATTCTAAGAGAGTGAAGGTATCAGGAGATAAAATGGGGTGGTTGTATTTGTTAGTGGCGAGTATCGCAGAAATATTTTTTGCACTTAGTCTTAAATATAATGAAGGGTTTACTAAGTTAATCCCTTCTATAGTTACGGCGGTTGCGGGTGCGGGGAGTTTTGGTTTTTTAATGCTAGCGATTAAAACCTTACCATTAGGCACTGCTTATGCTATTTGGACTGGTGTAGGTGCGGCAGGTATAGCCATTGCAGGTATATTTTTGTTTAATGAGTCGGTGGATTTAGCAAGGCTTTCAGCCATTTCCTTAATTATAGTTGGCGTGATTGGTCTTAAGATTTTTTCAGGTGGTTAAATGTTACATTTAGTGTTTTCTCGCAATCAAGCAAAACAGGTTTTGGAGTTTATAAAAGCGGCTGATGCAGTGATTTTTTTAGAAAATAGTACGCTTGGTTTAAATAAGCAAGGGCGCTACTCTGATGCGTTAAGCCCGTGGATTAATCTGGTAAAGTTCTATGTTTTATCGCCCGATATACAGTTACGGGGAATAGCTCCTGAAGAATTATCCCCAAACATTGATATTATCGATTATGCTAAATTTGTTGAACTAACTCAACAACATGAAGTCACTAAAACCTGGAGTTAAATATGGATGTTGCAAGAACAGAGCAGGGTTTTTTACTGAATAAATCAGAGTGGACTGAATCAATAGCGCAGCAATTAGCAGCGTTAGAGAAGTTAGAATTAACATCTGCACACTGGGAAATAATCAGGTTTATTCAATATTTTTATCAAGAATATGAGTATTTACCTAATGCGAGGGTATTTACTAAAGCGATCAAAAATGAATTCGGAGTGGAAAAAGGTAATTCGCGGTATTTGTTGAAGCTATTTCCTGATGGACCATTAAAATACGCTTGCAAAATTGCGGGCTTGCCTAAGCCGCCAAGTTGCTTGTAGTAGCGCAATAAAGGTTAAGTTTGTTTGAATTTATGAATTTGACGCCTTTGTTTTTTAGTGGGGCGATTAGTCGGTTCATTATATAAAAACTGCCGCTCTTCTTTGCGTAGCAGTTTGTCTTTTTCGCGTTTGAGAATACTTTGTTCAGATTCTTCATATAACAAAATTGCTTCAGGCGCGGGTCTGCGCTGCTGGTTAATCCCCTGCACAGTAATATCCCAGCTAAGTTGCTCTTTATGAATTAGCAATTGGCTATCTATTTTTACTTCTTTACTGGGTTTTGTTCGATGTCCATTTAGCAGGACTTGTCCATTGGAAATGGCTTCAGTTGCTAATTTTCGTGTTTTAAAAAAACGTGCAGCCCAAAGCCATTTATCCAATCGTAGTACATCCAATGTTGTCACCTAAAGTATTTGATTAATCTGCTTCAGTCCATGCGGTATAACCACCAGCCATGCTGACTGCTTTACTGTAGCCTAATTTTTGTAAAGCTTCGGTGGCTAAGGCGGAGCGTCCACCCGATAAACAATAGACAATAATATCGGCCTCTTGCTGACCAGCAAAAGTTGGGTGGGCTGCTATTTTGAATTCCAATACACCGCGAGGAATATTGATAGCATTAGGCAGGTGACCGGCTTCAAATTCAGCGGGCTCTCGCACATCCAAAATAAAGTGGGTCGATAGACTATTTTTTGTATCAGCAACACTGACTTCAGTTATTTTCTGTTTGGCGTTTGCAACTAGGTCCATTGCGGTAATTGGCATGGTAATCTCCAGATAAAATTGATTGTGCTGCAATATTAGCAAAGCTCTATACTTTAAAGCTAGTTTTTTAATGAACTATTGTTTTATTAAGGTAAAATGGTCAGTCTATTTTTGCACTGGATGATGAGTTTTTATGAATTTCGAAAAAGTTATTTTTGGTTTTTTTATTGTGTTATCGCTAACCTTAAATGTAGGCTTTGTTTTAGGCGAATATAATAATCCAGCTCATCATGGGATTTATGAATTTTTTGCTGTTGTGGTGGTCAATTTTATTGCAATGGGATTAAAGCTAGGGGATAGATCTCAAATTGGTGCGATTTTGTTAGCGACCAGTCTCGTTGCAAATTTTGAATTAATTGCTGCTGCATTTCACTGGACTTTTGCTGTGCATGTGGCTGAGACAGGTATAACACCGGATGTCATGTCGAGTATTATTTCATTAGCAACGGGGGCTTTAATTGCGAATGTTATTTCCGTTGTTATTTTGGTTTCAGAGACTTTAATGTCGCGTTTATAAGCCTGTTTACGAACATAACCGAATTAACTCATGACTCCTACAGTAAATCCCTATAATGAAATAAGTCGCGTTAGTTTTATCGTTATGCGTGCATTGCGTACGCCACTAATGACCTTGTTGATCGTTTATTCCATTGCTATTCTGGGCATGAGTTTTATTCCTGGGATAGTACTGGATGGAAAAGTACAGTATTTAAGTATTTTTCACTCTTTTTATTTTATGACATACACGGCAACCACCACCGGTTTTGGTGAAATTCCGGTGCCATTTAGTAATGCGCAAAGAATGTGGGCCATTGCTTGTTTGTATATTAGTGTAGTCACTTGGTTTTATGCGCTCGGTAGTACGGTCCGTTTATTTCAGAATACTATTTTTATTCGTGCTGTTGATGAGTTGCGTTTTGCGCGTAGCGTGCGCAGAATTTCCGGGCCTTTTTATATTGTTTGTGGCTTTGGTGATACAGGAAGTGTCCTTGTTAGAGGTATTAATGATGCTGGACTCAATGTGGTCGTTATAGACCATGATGAAGAGCGGATTCAAGCGTTAGCGCTACGCAATTATAGAGGCACAGTGCCTGGCCTATGTGCCGATGCCAGTATTCCTAATTACTTAATTGAGGCTGGCTTGTTGAGTGCGTCGTGTAAGGCGGTCGTCTCTATTACAAGTAATGAAGAAGTTAATCTTAAAATTTCAGCGATGGTTCGTTTATTGAACCCGAGTGTCGGCATTATTACAATGTCCAAGGAAAAGAGTTTTGAAGAAACCTTAGCTGCCTTAGGTGGTGAGGTGCATATTGTCGATCCATTTAAAACCTTTGCTAGAGTTCTGAATGCATGCATTAATAATCCTGAGTTTTATGCACTCAATAATTGGTTAGTTGGGGATAAGCAAAGTAGTTTAGAAACCTATGTACATCCGCCGGTTGGGCGATGGATTATTTGTGGTTACGGCAGAATGGGAATGGAAGCTAATCATGCGCTCACTAAAAATGGCGTTAGGACCTCTGTAATTGACCCTCATTCAAGAAAGCGTGATGAAGAGATTGAAACCTATATTGTGGGTGGTACTAATGCAACGACATTAAAAATGGCAGGTATTGATAAAGCGGTTGGTATTTTAGCGGCTGCCAATGATGATGGCTGTAATTTAAGCGTTTTACTCAATGCACGAAGTATGAATCCCAATTTATTTACCATTGTGCGCCAAAATAGTCATAAAAGTGAATTAGCGTTTACTATGGCGGATGCCGATATGATTATGCAACCGACCTTAGTGACTGCTAGAAAGATTTTATTACTTTTGATTGCGCCGTTATTAAAACACTTCTTTAGATACCTATTGGCTAAAGAGGAAGGGCGATCTGAGGTCGTAACTCAGCTTATAGCTAAGCTTAGACGAAAAATTTCTGACCAAAAACCATTGTTGATAACCATCGATTTTACCGCGGAGAAAAGTAGTGCGGTGATTGATTGTTTAAACGCGGGTAAAGAAGTATTGTTAGGGCATATTATTACCGATCCAAGGAATAGGGAAAAGGAACTGGATATTGTTGCCTTTGTTATTAAGTCGGGCGAGAAAGAAACGGTATTACCTACAGCAGATTATAGTATCAGTGCAGGTGATCAATTATTATTATGCGGTACAGCGAAGGCAAAACAGCTATTGAAATCTAATATTAATAGTGAATATACCTTGTCGTATTTACGCACAGGGAAATACCCAGCGATGGGGTATTTTATGATTTGGTATGAAAAACACTTTAGTAAACAAGTAGAGAAGAAGCAGACGAATGAAAAAATGTGATTTATGTGGCCTTGCTGTCGAGGTAGACGGCTTTCAGCTAGAGACAACGGAAGGGGTAAAGGCATTTTGCTGTGAGGGTTGCTTGTCTGTGTATCGTTTATTAAATGGCGATAAAATCAGCGATTAAAGCGACTCTACCTGATAACCATCAGCATTCCAACGTAATAAGCTTGTATTTTCTTTTGTCCACTCCGCTAATACAAAGCGTTGTGCCGGTTTATCGTGTATTTGAAAATCATGTACCGCTTGGCGGTGAGTATGCCCGTGAATTAAACGCGTGGCACTGTATTGAGACATGACTGATTCAACGGTTTTTAGGTTTACATCCATAATTACTTGTGATTTTTTTCGTTTATGAAAAAAACTACGCAAACGATACCAGCGTGCAAATAACAATCTGAAAATAAGCGGTTTAGAACGTACGTTATCCTGCCACTCTTTGCTGCGTGATTTAACTCTAAAATCTTGATAAGCCAAGTCATCCGTACAAAGTAAATCGCCATGCGTTAATAGCGTGGGAGTGCCATATAAGTCTATGACGCTGTATTCATCTAATAAAATAATACCGCTTTCTTGGCTGAATTTTTTCCCGATTAAAAAATCACGATTACCGTGTATATAAAAAACTTTAGTGCCTGTTTGAGTTAAGGCTTTTAAGTGTTTTTTTACCTTGCCTATCGGCGGGCTAAAGTCATCATCACCGATCCAGGAATCAAAAAAATCACCTAAAATGTAAATTTCTTTCGCTTGGGTGGCGCGACTCTCTAAAAAATACAGAAATTTTTGGGTGATTTCAGGGCGTTCAATCGTAAGGTGTAAATCGGAAATAAACAGCGTTTCATCGCGCATAATAATTAAGTGGGTAAAAGGGAAGAGTTCTTTTGTATTTAGAAGGACTCTAAATACAAAAGAGGTGTTATTTACTCGATGATGGTAGCGCTTTCGATAACGATATTACTTTTAGGTACATCTTGGTGGCCGTTATGGTTGCCAGTAGGCACTTTTTCCATTTCATCAATAGTTTCCATGCCTTCAATTACTTTACCAAAAACAGTGTAGCCCCAGCCTTGTGATGTTGGTGAGCTGTAGTTTAAAAAGTTATTATCTTTATAGTTAATGAAAAATTGTGCAGTCGCTGAATCAGGTACATTAGTACGTGCCATTGCGAGTGTGCCGCGGTCATTTTTTAAACCATTATCCGCTTCGATTTTAATCATGCCGTGCGTTTCTTTTTGTACGAAATCAACATCAAAACCACCGCCCTGTGCCATAAAACCAGGAATGATACGGTGAAAAATAGTGCCGGCAAAAAAGCCTTCTTCAACATAAGTTAAGAAGTTTTTTACAGTGATTGGCGCTTTATCGGCATAAAGCTCAATAGTGAAATCACCTGCCGTTGTTTGAAATTTAACTTTACTGATTGAATCGGACATACTAGTTTCCTTTGAAAAAGAATGGGTTGAGAAAAATGAAAGCATCAAAAAAAGGACTAAAGAACGCATATTACCTACTAAAAAAAGATGCAAAAGAAGAATTCTATGTGTTTTTATCTTGAAAGAGAAGGACTAATACAGGAAAATCATCTAAATCTTTATTAAATACTCAATTAATGTCATCTAAATATCAATGCTAAAAATTTATAATACCCTTAGTCGAAGTAAACAAGAATTTAAGCCTAAAGTTGCTGGACAGGTTGGTATGTACGTCTGTGGGATGACGGTTTATGATTACTGTCATATCGGTCATGCGCGCGTTATGGTGGTTTTTGATGTTGTTGCACGTTATTTACGCTACTCGGGTTACGCGTTGACTTATGTCAGAAATGTCACCGATATTGACGATAAAATCATTCAGCGCGCAAATGAAAATGGTGAAGATATTAGTGTTTTAACCAAACGCTTTATTGATGCCATGCATGAAGATGAGCGCGCATTAAACGTGTTAGCGCCTGATATCGAGCCTAAAGCCACCGATTCTATGGATGATATGATTGCCATGATTGCGGATTTAATCGCCAAGGATTTTGCTTATGTGGGTGCTAATGGTGATGTATTTTATGCTGTCGATAAATTTAAGAATTACGGTGCCTTATCAGGGAAAAAACTAGAAGATCTGCAAGCCGGTGAGCGTGTTGATGTTGATACTGCAAAACGCAATGCATTTGATTTCGTACTTTGGAAGCAAGCGAAAGCCGATGAGCCATTTTGGGAATCTCCTTGGGGTAATGGCAGACCGGGTTGGCATATAGAGTGTTCAGCTATGTCAAAAACTTGCTTAGGCAATCATTTTGATATTCATGGGGGGGGGATGGATTTGCAATTCCCGCATCATGAAAATGAAATTGCGCAATCTGAAGCGGCATCCGGAGAAAAATTTGTTAATGTATGGATGCATAATGGCTTTGTGCGCATTAATGAAGAAAAAATGTCCAAATCCTTAGGTAACTTCTTTACGGTACGCGAAGTTTTAAAGCAGTACCGCCCTGAAGTGATACGTTTTTTTGTCTTATCTAGCCATTACCGCAGTCCGTTAAATTATTCTGATGAACAATTGAATGAGTCTGTTTCAGCGCTTACTCGATTATATACGGCACTAAGAGGTATTGAGTTAGTTGAAAATAATGAAGCAACGGAATATACCGAGCGATTTAAGCAAGCAATGGATGATGATTTTAATACCGCCGTTGCAGTAGCTGTGTTATTTGATATGGCGCGAGAACTGAATAAAATAAAATCATCCGATCCAGTGTTGGCTACACAATTAGCCAGTGAATTAAAAACTTTAGCGGGTGTAATCGGTATATTGCAAGGAAGCCCTGAAGAATTTTTACAGTCCAGTGATAGTGATACTCAAGAAAATCAATTAACAGAGCAATCGATTACTGAGTTTATTCAACAAAGAGTAGAAGCAAAGCAAAATAAAGATTGGGCATTAGCAGACAAAATTCGTAATGACTTAAAGTTACAGGGTGTCGTTTTAGAAGATGTCGGCACGGGTACTAATTGGCGTCGTGAATAAAAAATACCGTTAAAAGGTCAGTATTTAAGATTTGAGATAGGAAAAATGACAGAAATAAAAGATAAGTCGATAGAGCATTTTTTAGATGAGCTAGCTAGTATGGCTCCTACGCCAGGCGGTGGAAGTGCAGCTGCATTAATGGGAGCGCAAGCTGCAGCATTAATTAGTATGGTGTGTAATTTAACCATTGGTAAGCCAAAATATGCCAGCGTAGAAGAGGATATGCAAGTTTTGCTCATGCGTTCTGAAGAGTTGCGTTCTGAACTGTTATCTATGATTAAAGCTGATGTTGATGTGTTTGATAAATTGATGAGTGCGTATGCTTTAAATAAAGATACAGTTGAAGAAAAGGCCGCACGCAGCCTAAAAATACAAACTGTATTAAAAGAAGCAACGCTTGTGCCGCTTGATTGTGCGAAAGCTTGTTCGGGTGTTTTGTTATTAAGCAAAGAAGCGGCTGAAAAAGGGAATGTCAATGTTGTTAGTGATGCTGGCGTAGCTGTCATGTCTGCTCATGCTGGGCTTAAAAGTGCCGCGCTGAATGTCTATATTAACGCGGGTGGATTAAAAGATAGAGAGTTCGCAGAAGAGCAACTTACTAATTTAGAACTAATTTTAGACGGCGCAGATATCAATACCGAAGAGATTTACCAATTAGTGAAAGATAAATTGTAATTAATGGTTGACGTAATTTCGTCGGCCGCTATAATAGGTACTTCTTTAGGGGATTAGTTGCTGACATAGCAATCGTCTTTGAAGGTTAATCGGGGTATAGCGCAGTTTGGTAGCGCGCCTGCTTTGGGAGCAGGATGTCGGGGGTTCGAATCCCTCTACCCCGACCAATTCGCGCTTGTAGCTCAGCTGGATAGAGCATCGGCCTTCTAAGCCGAGGGTCACAGGTTCGACTCCTGTCAAGCGCACCATTTCCTAAAGTATCATCATTATGGTGAGCGTAGCTCAGTTGGTAGAGTCCCGGATTGTGATTCCGGTTGTCGCGGGTTCAAACCCCGTCGTTCACCCCATTTTACTAGCTTCCTGCTTGTAAAAAATCTCATTTGTCTAATTATTTCAACACTGCCTAACTTTTCATCGTATTGGTGTCACTTTGGCTAGTTTTCTTTCGTATGTTTTTTTTTCTGCTGCACTTGCATGGCCTAATAATATCTGCGCATTTCCGTTTGCATCACTCCCTGCTTTTTCTCGTAAATCATGAAGCGTAAAGCGCTCTTTTATTGTATTGTTCATTAAGTGCTACTAATTGCTTTTAAATCCATTTGAAGTATAAGTCTGTCCGTGATCGTTTGTGATGATATTAATCAGGCTGGTTGCATTGCATTTTTGTTTCTTTACTGATTTGATTGAGGCCCTTAGATCGGGTGTTCACTCGACAACTTGTTTTTTACCTGTTTGAAGGGGGCGATTCTATTGCGCCCCATCTGATCATAAAACCAAAATTGAGTAATTGTACTTGGTTTTTTATAACGGTAAGTGAACACGCTCTAAATTGGGTTATAAATCACCTCTAGAGCTGAGCGTGAGTTTCATAAGAAACAGGCCTAAGAAAGTTTCCAGTTTTACTTGACCATTACAGTTTTTTCTTGGAATGTCGAAAGTGCAACGGCGCCCCTAAATCAGATAGCTTAACCCATGTCTATGCCTTTACGACGCGAGTAGCTGTATGAGCGGTCGTGAACTTTTATCAATTAAATAGTCTCTATTTTGCCATTTGGAAACGGGCTTTCCATTAATTTAAAAGTGCTGCGATAACTCACGATTAGCGAGAGTGGATTGTTGTATAATTTCTCTTGAATATAGGTTTGTTTTTGTATTCGTGTGATAGCCTTGGGGCATATTAACTCCTTATGTGGTGAAAGATTTAGTATGTAATCAGTGCCGTCTTTTAATTTTTAAAAAATGAGTATAACGTGGTGAAACTACACAATAAAGAACGAGCGGTTATTCTAGCTGTCGATGATGCGCCTGAAATTTTAGATATTATCAAAGCAACCTTAGCTGATGAGTACGATATTAAACTAGCCACACGCGGTGAAGTGGCATTGAAAATTGCAGAAAAACAGCAGCCAGATTTAATTTTATTAGATGTGATGATGCCGGGTATTGACGGTTACGAAACGTGTCGTGAGCTTAAGAAAAACCCTGCAACGGCACATATTCCAGTGATTATGGTCTCTGCGGGTTCGCAAATGAATGACGAATTGCTAGGATTAGAGGCCGGCGCAATTGACTATATTACCAAGCCTATTTCTACGTCTATTTTAGAGGCACGCGTAAGAAATCAAATATCATTGATTTTTACAAGGCGCGAACTAGAAAAAGCACATAATAAAATTTCCGAAGAGCGCGATGGTTTAGAGCAGATTGTTTATAAAATGCGCTCTAATAGTGAGTTTGATAATAGACAGGTTCGCTATTCAACAAAATCCGCTGAAATTAACAGTGGTGATTTAGTTTTATCTTCCTTTACGCCTAAGGGAGAGCAATATGTGCTTGTTGCTGATTTTACAGGGCATGGCTTGCCTGCTGCGATAGGTAGCCCACTAGTGAATTATATTTTTTATGCACGTTGTAAAGATGGAGCAACTCTAGCGGATATAATTACTGAAATTAATAGCGTATTAAAAAATATATTACCCACACATATTTTTATGGGCTTGATTGGCGTATCGCTTTCTACTGATAGAAGGCAAGCGCAATTGTGGAATTATGGAATGGAAGATATATTAATTCATAACGCAGATAATACTTGGACTGAATTGGCTTCAAAAAACATAGCCCTGGGTATTTTGCCTGAAATAGATAAAGCCGCGCACTACGAAATTTCTTTTCAGGATAATCAATTTATTTACTTATTAACTGATGGCATAACAGAAGCCTTTGATGTAGATAATAGTACGGATATGTTTGGTGTAGAGCGCTTAAAATTAGCATTAATTGAGAATAGAGCGCAGGATAAATCGTTAGATGAACTTATAAATAATATTACATTATTTGCTCATTCGCCCGATGATTTTGACGACATGACCTTACTGGAACTCAGCTAACTCCTCCCCTAATTATGAATGACTCTAACAGTAATAATAGTTTACAAACCGTATTAGTCGTAGATGATACTTTAGCTAATATTGATATTCTAAAGGAAGTATTAACACCCACTTATGCGATTAAAATTGCAACCAGTGGAGAATTAGCTTTAAAAATTATTGCCAAGCACCCCCCCGATATTATTTTATTGGATGTCATGATGCCGGGAATGGATGGGCATGAGGTGTGTCGGTATTTAAAATCTAATATTCAAACGGCAAATATTCCTGTTATTTTTGTGACGGCGATGGCAGAAAGCCATGATGAACAAGTAGGGTTTGATTTAGGCGCGGTTGATTACATTACTAAACCGATCAACCCAGCGATAGTGATGGCGCGTGTTAAGGCGCAATTAGCCTTAGCTGACCAACATCATGCCTGTGAATTGATGGTGCAACAAAGAACGGAAGAGTTAGCAAAAAGCCAAAAAGATGCGATTACCATGTTAGGTAAAGCGGGGCATTATAATGATAAAGATACCGGAGTACATATTTGGCGTATGGCTGAATATGCTTCGGCATTAGCAAGAGCCGCACAATGGTCTGTTGAGCGCTCTAAATTATTAGAGTTAGCTGCTCCGATGCATGATACAGGAAAGATAGGTATTCCTGACGCTATCTTAAAAGCCCCCAGAAAATTGACTGCTGAAGAGTGGGAAATTATGAAAACGCATGCTGAGATTGGTTTTGGTATTTTAGCTGTAAGTGATACGCCTTTATTTCAACTAGCAGCCGAAGTCGCTTATGGGCATCATGAGAAATGGGATGGTAGCGGCTATCCGCAAGGGCTAAAAGGAGAAGAGATTTCTGAAGCGGCAAGAATTGTAATGATTGCTGATGTATTTGATGCTCTAACGATGTCTCGCCCTTATAAAGATGAGTGGCATAGCGATAAAGCATTTGATATTTTGCAGCAAGATTCAGGCACGCATTTTGATAAACGTCTAGTTGATTTATTTATTTCAATTAAAGAGGAAGTGTTACAAATTAAAGCCTATTGGGATGAAAAATCATGAAGTTGAAAGCAAAATTAACGAAGTTCAGTTGTCGAGTGGTTGCTGTATTTTTTATCATCACACCGTTAGCGCATTCAGCCTCTGAATATACAAAGCTTAAAGGTGTTTCTGGTGAACTACATAGCGTAGGCTCGGATACCTTAGGCGTATTAATG
>Ga0209707_1000509_pt1 | contig 23503 bp, 22 predicted proteins | sample EN4Hudsemesocosm_FD_184630 | JGI IMG/M metagenome (GOLD analysis project Ga0209707, IMG submission 184630) | Methane-oxidizing microbial communities from mesocosms in the Hudson Canyon - EN4B Hudson Canyon (SPAdes) (version 2) | ecosystem: Environmental > Aquatic > Marine > Cold seeps | place... | reverse complement strand
ATTCTTCTTATGCCAACACGAATGAGAGAACCTTTTGGCTTGGTCATTATTGAAGCAATGGCTGCAGGGGTTGTTGTTATTGCACCCAATGAGTATGGCCCCTCTGAAATCATATCACACAACAACGATGGTCTCTTATTTAAACGTGAAAGTATCACTGACTTAACAAACAATATTTTAAAAATTCATCAAAATCTTCATTTGTATCACAAATTAAGAGATAAAGCATTTTATACAGTATTTAATAAATTTAATCTTTTAAGTGTAAAGAAGAAAGTTGAATCTGTACTCTTGAATACTTTAAATAGGAAAAATCATGGACAATAAAATAAATGATACTTTAATTAAGAGTACCGCTTCAAATTATATTTTACTCATATTAAAAATCATCACATCTTTGTTTCTTGTACGTATCATATTTTTAGGTATTTCCAATGAAGAGTATGGGTTCTGGGCATTATTATGGAGTATATTTGGTTATTCAGTTTTACTGGATTTTGGTTTTGGAACGGCAGTGCAAAAAGCAACCAGTGAGGCAGATGAGACAAAAAACTGGGACAATTTTAATAAACTGGTATCCACTGTATTTTTTTCATACGTTTTATTATCTTTGGGTATTTTAATGCTGACTATAATACTCAGTTATAATCTTGAAAGTATCTTTAGCTTTAGTTCAAATGAGCTAATAAATAATTATAAGCTTGTTTTCCTCATCTTTGGGATAGGTACCACTTTTATCTTTCCTTTTGGGTTTTTCAAAGAAATTTTAAGAGGACTTAAACAAATACCTCTTCGAAACAACATTGATATAATTTTTATACTCTTGAACTTTCTTGTAATTTTTTTATGTATTCACTTCTTTTCATCATTATTATATATGGCAATTGGAACAATTGTGCTTCAATTTATGGCCAATATTGCGATGACTTGGTATGTATTTAAAAAAATACCTTCCCTGAAAATATCTCTGAAATATTTCCAAAAGGAAAAGGTCAAAGAGGTTATGGGTTTCTCTTTTTTTGCCTACATAGTGATGTTCTCTAATTTAATTATTTTTAAAACGGACCAGATTGTAATTTCTGTGTTTTCCAGCATTGCACTGGTGGGATTTTATCAAATCATCTCAAGAGTATCAGAGCTGTTTAGACAGTTTTCAACTCAAATACATGATATTATAGGCCCACTTAGTGCTGCACTGTTTATTAGTAAAAACCAAAACTCCCTCTCTCAAATACTACTTCAATCAAATAAAATTGTGGCGTTCATTGCAACTGCGTTATTTGTGCCTTCCTTTTTCTTCATTGAAGAGCTCTTATATCTTTGGCTAAATATTTCCAATGAACAAGTGGGAATTACGGCAAAAGTATTATTAATTTCCATGTATGTATTGGTTGTTTTCAGAAGTAGCAGTGTTCAAGTATTACTGATGTGCAACAAACACAAAACCCTCACAGGTATAGCTGTTTTGGAATCTGTTCTAAATTTAGGCTTGAGTATTTATTTAATCCAATATTACTCCATTTTAGGAGTAGCCATTGGCACATTAATCCCCAATATTCTCTTGGCTTTAATGTATAATATTCCCACAGCATGTAAGTTTTCTAGTATTTCTATTTTTCACTACTTTAATGAGGTAATACTCAAGAATATTTTTATAGGTGCAGCTGTATATTTTATTTTGTTTTTAATCTGTAGACAGCCCAATGAAATAAGTTTTATACTACTAATCCTTTACGGCTTATTGTCACTGTTTTTGTTTTGTTTCATTTATTACCTTTTATGTCTTTCTAAACAACAAAAGCTAAAAACACAAAACTTAATAAAACAATATATATTTAATAAGAAAAAACTATTAAATATTATTAATGTATAATCGTTGTAGTTTATTTACAATAACAGGAGTTTGATGATGAATTTGACTATTAATAAATCAAGTAAACAAATACAAATTGTATTTATTGATGATGATAGGATTGATACCACTAACCTGAAAGAGATTCAAGAGTTATTGGGGCCTTTTGTCACTGAGATTCAAGAAAGCAGTGTTGATGAACTTGAACTTGATTTTAATTCCATTAATTTTATTGATAGCTCTGGCTTGGCATTGATTATAAATATTTATAAAAAACTCTTGGCGAAAGATCAGGTTTTGACCATTAAAAATAGTTGTGACTTTGTACAAGAAATATTTAAAGTCACCAAATTAGACAGTTTCATAAACATACGGTAGAATCATGAAAAATTTAAACTCATCAATGATTATCAAAAGTAATATTAATAATATTAAAGACGTAATGAATTGGATAAAAGCTGATTTACAACCTCTGTTTGAGCTACAAAACAAATTCGAAAACTTAAAACTCTGTCTTCAAGAAGCCCTCACAAATGCAATCGTTCATGGCAATAAAAAGGATAAAAGTAAATCAGTAGATATCTCTTATGAAGTTAATGCAGAGATAAAAATAACCATTAAAGACGAAGGTAAAGGAATACAAAAAAAGCAGCAACAAAATAGTGTCTCTCAAATTACTCAAGAGGATATTCTTAAAGAATCGGGTCGAGGTATTATGTTGATGAAACACTTCTGTGATGAAATAATTTTTAACAAAAACAGTATTACGTTAATAGTACGTTATAAAAAGTAGGTAGACATTATGAATGACTTATCTCATATTAAAGAACTGGCAAAAAATATATCTGTTTTATATGTGGAAGATAACGAACTTGCTCAGAGAAAAACGGCTGAACTATTAAGAAGAGTCTTTCCAACGGTAAGTACCGCTTCAAATGGAGAAGAGGGTTTGGCTTTATACATGAAAGAAAAATTTGATTTGGTCATCAGTGATATTGTTATGGCTAAATTAAATGGTTTAGAGATGGCCACTGCCATGAAACAAGTCCATAAATCCCAACGTATTATTTTTTTATCTTCCTATTCAGATATCAATTTTTTAACCCAAGCCATTGAATTAGGTATTGATGGTTTTGTTTTTAAACCCTTAGAACATGATAAGTTTTTTAATGTCATTCACAAGTTACTTATTCAAATCCAAGATACCAGAGAAAACAAACAATATAAAACCAAACTTGAAGTACTGGTTAAGCAAAGGACACAGCAACTTGAAGAAAAAAATATCATACTTCACAAAACACTAGAAGAGGTCAAAAAAGCAAAACAGTTAAAAGAAGAGATGAAAATTGCACAAACGGTACAACAAAATTTTTTACCCCATGAAATACCTAACAGTGAGAAGATGCAAGTGGCTACTCATTTTGAAGCGGCACAATTTGTGGGTGGGGATTATTATGATTTTTTTTATTGTAATGATGGAACCATTAATATAGTTATTGCAGATGTATCAGGACATGGAGTAGGCCCAGCTATTACTATGAGCTCATTTAGAGGTATTTGTAGAGCTATTTTATCAACAGTAACTTCCTTTCAAGAGCAAGTTGAACATATCAATGATATGGTTTGCTCAGATGCACAAAAGAGCGGTTTTTTTATTACAGCATTTTTTATTAAATACGATGAAAAAAGAAATTGCATTAGTTATATAGGTGCAGGGCATAATGATATTTTATATTTTAATTCAAGAACCCATGCCATAGAGAGCTTAAACAGTGTAGGTATACCTCTTGGTATCTTTGAAAAAACACAATATCAAGCTATTTATAAAGACATCTCCCAAGATGATTTTATGGTTCTTTATACAGATGGTCTCACCGAAGCCACTAATGAAGGTAATGAAATGTATGGTTTATCATTGTTAAGGGAACTTATATTAGATAAACAACATCAAAGCTCACAACAAATACTCGATACAATTAAAACTTCTCTTGCAAATTTCATTAAAGAAAAAGAGAAAAATGACGACACCACAATACTTGTTACCAAATTCATCTAAACCCTCAAACACTTAATACAAATATTTTCTCCAAATTGCATTTTATTTGCATTTACTTATGGAAAACTTTCAATTATAAGTACTTCACTTATTGGGAGGTGTACCATGACAAATGTAATTTTATGTGGAGGTAATGGGTCAAGACTGTGGCCTATTTCAAGATCTCACATGCCAAAACAATTTACCAAACTTACTTCGCAATACTCACTGTTTCAAAATACTATTTTAAGAAACAGAGTATTTACTTCTAAGTTTTTAATTGTCTGTAATGAACAAAACTATTTTCTAGCACAAGAGCAAATAAATCAACTCGTATTAGAGTTTGATTTAAACATTGAAGTAGAATTTATTTTAGAATCACTGGGACGAAATACAGCAGCTGCCATTGTTTTAGCCAGTCTGCACGTGAGTAAAAATGAAATTTTATTTGTCACCCCTAGTGATCATGAGATAAATGCAGATAAGCATTATATAAATGATGTCCATAATGCCGTATCAAATGCAAATGAAAACTACATCAGTATTTTTGGAATTAAAGCTTTGCATGCTCATACAGGCTATGGGTACATAAAAGCACATAACGAAGATGTTGAAAAATTTTATGAAAAACCCAATATCTACAAAGCAAATGAATACGTAGTAGCTGGTTATTTTTGGAACAGCGGAATGTTCTGCTTCAAAGCTAAAGTTCTTTTAGACCAAGCACAAGAATATGCTTCAGATGTATATGAAAAAGTTATTTATGCCTATAAAAGTTCTAAAAAAAGCCAACCCCTATTTATCAATAAAAGTTTGATGCAAGATATTCCAAATATCAGTATTGACTATGCGGTCATGGAACAATCCCATAAATTAAAAATTGTACGTTCACAATTCTCATGGAGTGATTTGGGCTGTTTTGATTCAATCTATGATGAACTAGAAAAAGAGGACTCCAATGCCATAACATTTACAAAACAAAAACCCTTGTTAGTAAATTCTACAAATAATTTAGTCATGGCTCACGGAAAAAAAATCGTGCTTTTAAATGTGGATGAACTCATCGTTGCTGATACCCAAGATGCTCTTTTAATTGCAAAAAAAGGACAATCAGAAGAGGTCAAGGAAATTGTACAAACACTCAAAGAAGAAAACCCAGGTATTACTGAAGACTACCCTCTTGTTCACAGGCCTTGGGGGACATTCAATTTACTAGAAAGTAAAGATAATTACAAATTTAAAACCATCTTAGTAAAACCTACCCATCGTCTCTCCTTGCAAAAACATTACCACAGAAGTGAACATTGGATTGTACTTCAAGGCACAGCCACCGTAACCATTGGAAAAGAGAAAAAACTCGTTTGCACCAATGAGTCTGTGTATATCCCCATAGGGAAAAAACATCGACTCAGTAATGAAGGGAAAGTTGACTTATTACTGATTGAAATCCAAGTAGGTGAATATCTTGAAGAAGATGACATTGTCAGATATAAAGATGATTATAAACGAATAAGTTAAAGGATTTATAATGAAAGCGATGATTTTAGCAGCAGGAAAAGGTACTAGAGTACGCCCTATTACCAATGATATTCCAAAACCTATGATTCCTCTGATTCAAAAACCTGTATTAGAGTCAATAATTGAACATCTAAAAAAAAGTGGCATTGACCAGATAATAATCAATACAAGTTACCTCTCAACCCAAATCGAGCAGTTTTTTGGTAATGGAAGTAGGTTTGGAGTAGAAATTGCATACTCTTTTGAAGGAGAAAAAATTAATGATACTCTTATATCAAAGGCAATAGGGAGTGCAGGAGGTATGAAAAAAATTCAAGAAGAATACGGATTTTTTGACGATACTTTTTTGGTGCTTTGTGCAGATGCTTTGATTGATTTAGATATACAAAAAGTCATTAAAATTCATAAAGAAAAAAATGCCCTTGCAACCATTGCCTTAAAACAAGTCAATAAAGAGGAGGTCCATAAATATGGAGTAGTCAGTCTTGACTCAAATAATAAAATTTTAGAATTTCAAGAAAAACCTAAAACGCAAGAAGCCATATCTACACTTGCAAACACAGGTATATATATCTTTGAACCAGAGATATTTAATCATATTCCAACTTCACAAACCTATGACATTGGTTCACAATTACTGCCAGATATCGTTAATAAAAAGATGAATGTTTTTGGTGCTGATATAAACTACGAGTGGATTGATATTGGAAATGTGAATGATTTTTACAATGCAACGTGCAAAATTCTCAATGGTGAAATTAATAACTACAGCATTTCTGCCAAAGAGGTAAAACCCGGTATTTTTTTAGGATTGAATACAAAAGTTGACTTGGAGAAGGTTACCATCATACCTCCTGTATTTATAGGTTCTTCAACTATAATCGAAGATGGAACAACAATTATAGGTCCTTCTATGATTGGCTCTAACTGTAGAATCTCACAACATGTAGTTCTTAATCAATCCATAATTGATGACTATAAAAAAATAAACTTTCCTGCAAATATAGAAAAAAAGATTGTTTTTTCAGATTCAATTATCTCTTTAGATGGCAACTTAGTGGATACTAAAAAAGAAGAGATGACTTGGCTTATTGAAGATACCAGAGTAAAAACTCAAAAAACACTTCTTGAGATAAATCTGGAAAAGTTATTACAAGAAAGAGTTAAAAATGCAAGCTAAATCAAAAAAAGTTCTCTATGTAGATGTGCCATTTCTTGGGCTATTTGGTGGAGACAAAAACAGAAGTAGTTTTTTATATAAAAGTTTAGTGGAAGAGTATGATACAGATGTATTGTTAATTGCAGACCAACACTATAATAAAGCGGTTTTAAAAAAACACAAAAAGAATAAACTTTTTTTAATGAAAATCTCAAAAGGAAGATTTTATCACCCCTCTTCCCTTTATCATTTTGATGAGAAACAAAAAAATAAATTTAAAAAAATACTGCTGGGAAACCAGTATGACATCATCGTATTCAAATTTAACTCTATGGCATTACTTGCAAACTTAAGTGATAAAATACTGCCCTTTTCAAATATCATCATTGATGTTGATATGTTAAGTTCACGAATTTGTAAAGAAGCATGGAGTTCTAATAAAAGTTTCAAGAACAGATATTTTTTAATTGAGTACATAAAACACATCTTTTTTGAAAAAAAGTTTTTAAATCAAGATTACACTTATTTATATACTAATAATCATGAAATGCCTAAAAACAAGCCAAACCATAAGCTACTTCCTAATGTTATCAATGAAATCCAAGACAATTCATCCAAACAAAACTATCAAGATAAATACATTCTTTTTTATGGCATGTTAAGCTCAACAGTTAATCAAAGTGCCTATGAGTTTTTAATTCAAAAAATCTATCCTTTGATCAAAAATGCTCTACTTGAGCAGAATGTCAAGATTCTCATTATTGGGAAAAACAGAACTTCAATACATAATGAAAGTTTTCAAAACATTGAAGTTCTGGGAGAGGTTGAAAACTTACAAAGATATATTCAAAACTGTCTGTTTGTATTTCTGCCATTACAAGTAGCCTCAGGAACATTAACCAGAGTTCTTGAAGTATCCTTTTTGAAAAAATCAGTGCTCACTACTCCTATTGGAGCGGAGGGTTTACAAATGCAAAAATGTTTGTTTATAGAAAAAATCACACAAAATTTAGCCAATAAGGTCATCTACTTAATGAATAATAAAAGCAGCTGTAATAACAATGCACTTAAGGCATATCAACACGTAATACAACATCACAGTGCAAAAATGGTCGCCCTTAAACTTTATAGAACCATAGAGTTACAAAAAAAAAGACAAATGAATGTTATCCATATCCCCAGACGTTTTACCCGTAGCCATTGGGGAGGAACTGAAAATGTCATTGTCTCATATGCTAAAGGATTAAAACAATTTAATGTAAACAGTGAAATTTTCACCACTCAAATCCTTAATGACTCCTCTTATGAGCAACTTCAAGGTGTCAACATACACAGGTTTTCCTATTTTTATCCCTATTTTAACTTAAGTGACACAATAAAAGAACAGCTTAACTTTATAGGAGGGAATATTTTTTCTTTTACACTACTCTTTTCACTGCTGTTTAAAAAAAATATTGACCTAATACATTTGCATACATTCAAGAGAATTGGAGGCATTGCAAGATTAATTTGCAAAATTAAAAATATTCCTTATGTGGTATCTATTCATGGAGGTTTACTCAATAGAACTGAGTCACCCATCACTCAGGCAGTAACATGCATAAAGAAAAGTTTTGAGTGGGGGAAAGTATTGGGTTTTTTAGTAGGGTCAAGACGTGTTATCAAGGACTCTAACGCTGTTATTTGTCTCAATAATCAAGAGTTTAATACTTTAAAAGAACAGAAATTAGGTTCAAATCTTTTTTTGATCAATAATGGTGTAAATATTAAACTCTTTGCAAAAGAAAAAAACAATAGGACTCGTCAACAATACCACATAGATGAAAAGGATTTTGTCTGTTTAGTAAGTGCTCGAATTGATCCTCAAAAAAATCAACTGTTATTGTTAAAGGTTCTAAATCAAATCAAGAACTCACATCCTAGACTTCGTGTATTATTACTGGGTAATATAACGTCTCACGTATACCATCAAGAAATACTCACTTATATAAAAAAACATTCTTTACAAAAGAAAGTAAGCATCATTACCAATATAAAACCCGAATCAAAAGAGTTGGTTGATGTTTATTTAAGTGCTAATGCTTTAATACTGCCCTCTGTTCATGAACCTTTTGGCATAGTGGCACTTGAAGCATGGGCAAGTTCTTTACCTGTTATCATAAGTAGTAGTGCAGGCATTTGTAATCTTATGAGACATGAAGATAATGCATTAATTTTTGAAAATAACTGTAAACAATCACTCAAACAAAACCTTATTCTCTTACTAGAGAATCCCATTTTACAGAAAACCCTTATTAATAATGGAAAAAAAAGAGTATTTAAGTTTGATCATTCTGTAATAAATCAAAAAATTTACTCTATTTACACCCATCTGGTCTGTAAGGTTTAAAGAGTAAGTTCTTGCAATGTTTTTGCATCTAATTATTTTAGAATACTATAAATTAAAGGAGTTTACATGCATATTTTATGGATAAACAATAAAGCCTCTTTAGGAGGCGGAGCAGAACAATATATTTATAATACGGTTCAACATCTAAAAGAAAAAGGAATTACATCCTCCTTGTTGTATGACCCAAACAATGAAGTTTCTTCTGAGTTTTTAGATATGTTTGAAATGAGTTTTCCTTTGGTTTGTGCCAAAGAGCAAATCAAAAATATTAATCCAGATGTAATTTATATTCATCAACTGGATAATTTTGAATTTTATGAAGATATTTTACAAAGTAATGCTAAAAAAATTCGCTTTTATCATGACCACAAACTGTTCTGCCTAAGAGAACATAAGTATACAACTCTGGGAAAAAAACCCTGTACTTGCAAAACAGGACTTAATTGTTATTCTTGTTTGGGTTTTATTAATAAAACAGATGATGGTTTTAAAATTGCAAGTTTGGCAAAGTTAAAAAAATTGCAAAATATAAATTCGAAACTGGATGGTTTTATTGTTGCTTCTGATTATATGAAAGAACATTTAAAACTTCATGATTTTGATGAAGAGAAAATAGAACTAAACCCACTTTATGTAAATGAGAACATAAATTATAAACATGACGTAAATTTTACCAAAAGTAAAACTCTGTTATTTGTAGGACAACTCTTGATGGGAAAAGGTTTGGATACTTTAATACGTGCCATGAAAGATATTGATGAATCGTATCATTTAAATATCATCGGAACAGGAAAACAAGAACAAGAGTTCAAAGAGTATTCAAAAGAACTCAATCTTAGCCACAGAATCAATTTTCTGGGTCACATTAAACATGAAAACTTGGTAGAACACTACCAGAGTGCCTATTGTTTAGTAGTACCAAGCAGAACACCTGAAACATTCAATCTAACAGGAGTTGAGGCATTAAAAGCGGGTTTACCTGTAATTGCATCAAATGTTGGTGGCATGACCCAATGGTTAAGGGATGGGATTAATGGGTTACTCTTTGAAGCCAATAATTCAAATGATTTATCAAAAAAACTAAATAACTTGATAGCAAACCCCACAACACATCACAACTACTGTTTTAATGCCTTTAAGAGCATGTTATATGATTTTAAAAGTAAATCTCATATAGACAAACTTATTCAAGTATTTACCCAATCGAAAAGGAGCGCATCATGAAATCTTTAGGAAGATTGAGTTTCAAAGGAAGCATTCACTTTGAAGAAAAAATGACCCACTTATTAACCCAAATCTCAGTAGAGATTGAAAATTCAATTAGTGCAAATTCTTACAATTGTTTGCTCTTAATTGGAGGTTATGGCCGAGGTGAAGGAGGAGTTATTCGTATTGATAATATTGAACTTCCTCACAATAACTTGGACTTTCTATTTATCTCAAAAGCAACATCCCAAAAGAGTGAGAACGTACTTCTCTCTCAAGTAAACACCATTATTTCAAAATACTGTTCACAAGTAAATATCGACTTTGACCTTGCCATAATAAGTGACCTCAAACTAAAACTCACCGACCCATTGGTGATAACATATGATATGCGATTTGGGCATAAAGTTATTAATGGAGATGCCTCAATTTTACAAAATATGGAAAATTTTACTCTTGAAAATATTCCCGATTGGGATATTCGAAACCTAATGGTAAATAGAGGTACCTTGCTCACTATTAATGACTTAATTCTTGCAAAAAAACATCATACAATGAAAGATATCAAGGCAGTAATTAAACATTGTGTTAAGGCAATTATAGGATATGGAGATGCCTTGCTTTATTACAATGGTCAGTATCACTACTCTTATGCAGAAAAGCAACGTCGTATGCGTGAACAAAAGAATATAGATGAAAGCTTTAAAAAACTGTATGATGAAGCCATGAATTTTCGCTTTGAACCCGATTACAAAAAATATCTAAAACAAGATTTATTGCAGTTCCAAAACAGTGTTAAGAGTACCCTTAAAGACATTCACTTAAAATGTGAATCCATATCATTAAAAGAAAAAAATATGGAATGGTTTTTCTATTTTGACACTGCGCTAAATCAATCTTACCGTCAGAATCCAAACTTCAAACAAATTTTAAAATATATTAGAAACCTACTTTTACCCCAAGCTTTTATAGAAAACTTGAGTCTGAGTAATAAAATAAAAGCAAAAATGTTGGGAACGAGAGGTATTCTTCCTCTACTTTTTCCTTATGTAGCCTTTGAGGTCCAAGACAATAAAAGTGCAAAAATTTTGAGCAGTTTTTTTCATACTTCCTCTTCCAAAACACTTAATTTAAAAAGATGTTATCTGGAATACTGGGGGAAATACATCAACAATAATTTCTCACTTGAAGAGTATAACTTACAAAATGAGTCGTCATGATTTGTTTAACTGGGGACTTGCACCACATGAGTTTGCAAACGGGAAATCAGCAACACTGTAGTATCAGTGAAATGAAAACGGCCAACTTATTTTTAAAACTCTTAGAGCAATATCATATAAAAATGACCCTATTTATCACGGGAAAGTCATTTAAAGATGAATTTTGTGATGTTGAACCTCTTGTCTTTAACCCGTTGATTGAAACAGGAGGTCACAATTATGACGCTTTTGAGCATGAATTATTTCATAGAGTATGGAATAAGTTAACTCGTAACTATAATGGACCAAAATGGATACAAAAAAAAGATGTTTTAAACACGCAGGAAATTATTTATAAAATGACTAAAAAAGAGATAAAAGTGTGGAGGAACCATATGTATATGCATGGGGCAAATACCGAAAAAATTCTGTTTAATGCAGGTATTCATATCTGCAGTGATGGGGTGAATAAAAATTCACACTACTTGCAAAAACATACGTCGGGTTTATTTAACTTTCCCATAAATATTATTCCAGACCATGAACATCTTATTCATGCAGAAAGAACTCCTTCTTGGATTAAAGCTTGGCAACAAAGATACAATTGGAGTGATGACTTTGGCTCAGAGTCTTATTATATTGATAAATGGGGAGATATGGTGCTTAGTCAATTGAAAAAGAAAGAAGAGTTGGGTTTGTTATCTAACCTAATTATTCACCCCATTACCATGTACTTATGTGATAAATTTGAGAAGATAGATGAGATTTTAAAATATATCGCCACTTGTGAAAATGTTCACATGAGTGAACTACTAAATAAGGAGTAAATTATGTTCAGTGAAAAAATATCCATTATCGTGAGAACCAAAGATTCTAGTAATATTATAGATCAAACACTCAAAGCTTTATATTCGCAAACTTTTACTAATTTTGACTTAATCATTGTGGATTCAGACTCAAGAGATGATACCTTGGACAAATGTTTAAAATATAAACATACTTTGATGGTCATCACTTCAGATGAATATCACCCAGGCAAAGTACTAAACTCAACGGTGAATAAGTGCAACAATAAGGTGGTTGTATTTCTTAATTCTGATTGTGTCATGTTATCACCCAATACACTTCAAAACCTATTGGACGCATTGGAAGGAGAAAATACCGTCGCAACCTATGCACGACAAGTATCACGTCCTGAAGCGCTCACATGGGTTAGAAGAGATTATGAAATTGCATTTCCCGAACATGAAAGCCCTCAGTGGATGCATTTTTCACTCCCCTTGGCTGCCATGAAAAAAGAGATTTGGAAAGAAACAAATTTCTACACCCAAGCATGGGCATCTGAAGATACCAAATGGGCAGTGGACATCAAAGAAAAAGGATACAACATCAAGTATGTAAAAGATGCTCTGGTGATGCATTCGCATAATTATAATTTTCAGCAACTGTTTAACCGAAGATATGTTGAAGGAGAAGCAGATGCGTATATCTACAATCACAAAATATCTTTACTCTCAAGCTTTCGAAATTATTCAGGTTCAGTTTACAATGATTGCCTGTTTCACTTAAAAGTTTTTGATATCAAAGGGTTGTTTAAAGCAATAGCACTTCGACTGGTCTCCCATATCTCTTATTTAAGAGGAAACTGGTATGGTATGAAAAGAAAAAAAGACAATTGTGATAAACAAACTTATGGCAATTATCAATAAGGAAAACCCGTGAAAGTGATTAATCTTTTTTCTGGACCAGGATGTGGTAAATCAACCTTAGCAGCAGGTCTTTTTCATCAGCTTAAAATTCAAAATTACAATGTGGAATATGTGAGTGAATATGCAAAAGACTTAATCTATGAAAACAGATTTGAGCGCCTTAATGATTATTTATATGTTCTTGCTGAGCAACACCATAGACTATTTAAACTAAAAAATAGCGTAGATTATGTTGTGTGTGATGGCTCTTTTTTATTGGGATATATTCATTGCAAAAAAAATAAAACCTACAATCATAAACTCATTAAGCAGTTGGTCTTGGATACCTTTAACAGATACGAGAATATGAATTATTTACTACAAAGAGATAAAAACTTCTATCACACGCACGGTAGAAAAGAGAGTCTCAAACAAGCTATTAAGTTGGATGAAAAACTCATAAAACTCTTTGACAAAAAAAGCATTAGTCATAGGAAAGTAACCCATGAAAATGCTTTATCACTTATTTTAAAAGATATTGCCCAAAAGAATAAGAAGGTATAGTACTGCTGGTATCATTGTTTATTACTCTTTTTTCTTCATAAACCTCAACGCTCTTTTGTGATAAAACCACACTAAACAGATCAGCGCTCAAGTCGTTTCCCATACTTTTCTCACTGTTTTTACTTATGTCTTTATGGCTATTCATTACAACTAAAATAATCAGTGTCATTAAAATATTTTTCATTTTAAATCCTTTCTAAAAAGATTATAAATGTTTTATGTGCAAAAAAATTGCAATGTTTTTGCATCAAAATTTTATAAACTTCTAAAATAAAGGAGTCATTATGAAAAAGATATTCGTAAGCGCACTGGCATTTGATGAGGGTAAATCCGGAATTTCAAACTATATTGAAAACAGCGTTTATCATCTCGCAACTCAAAATCACATCTACTTAGCGATTTTAAGCTCTGATGTTAAAAACTATACAAGAGTACATAAAAATATACACTTTATTGTCTTTCCAAACATCTTAAAATCAACACTACTTAATCTTCTTTTCCACTTTTTCATTCTCCCCTTTTGGATTTCAAGTAAATATGATTTTATTTTCCTACCCGCTGGTAATAGACGACTTATGATTTATTATCCACTTTATACCATTACAACCTTTCATGACTTATCTCAATTTTATATTCAAGGAAAATATGACCTAATAAGGATGTGTTATATTAAATATTTTATTCCTTTTTTTTTACATGGTGTACACAAGATAATTGCGGTAAGCCACAATACGAAAAAAGACATGCTTAAATATTTGAACATCAAAGAAGATAGAATTGTCGTAAATGTAAATGGTTTTGATCAAAAGCTCTACAAAAAAAACCAAGTTAAGCCTGTTAAAGTAGAAGAAGAACACCTTCTGTATGTTTCAAGACTGGAACACCCAGGTAAAAACCACATCAATCTCATAAAAGCCTATGAACTTTTACCTTCACATATCAAAAACAAATACAAACTCATTCTCGTTGGTTCAGACTGTTCTAATGCACATCTCATTCACGAATATGCACAACAATCTAAATTCAAGGACAATATCATTTTTAAGGGTTTTGTCAAAAATGAACAGATGTGCTGTCTGTTCAAACAAAGCAAACTCTTTGTTTTCCCCTCTTTATACGAAGGTTTTGGAATACCTTTAATAGAAGCAATGGCAATGGGCATCCCCACTTTAAGTGCGGCAAATTCTTCCTTACTGGAAATTGGTAAAGAGGTATCCGTTTTTTTTGATGAAAAAAATATTCATGATATTAAAGAAACTATTATTAGGGTTATTGAAGATGAGACCCTTCAAGAAAAAATGAAAAAAGATGGATTAATCAGAGTTAAACAATATGATTGGAGACAACATGCAAACAACATCATTAAAATATATGAACAACACAGTATTTTACACTATTCAAAAACGTATTGTTGAGTGTTCTGTGGCCTTGGCCGTATTAAGCCTTTGTAGCTTTTTGTTTTTTTATTTTTGGATGAAAAATCACTTCTTCCTTAAAATATCACTTTTTCGTACGGTTTTTATTAACAGAAATAAAAAATTGTATTATTTTAATACTCCCTATGTATTCTTAAGAAATATACCTCTTTTTTTACATATATTAAAAGGTGAAATTTCATTGGTGGGATTAGCAAGTAAACGAATTCGAACAGCTGATTTATATAAAAAAACTAAAGTTGGTTTGTGTTCTCTTTATTTTATACGTAAAAACAGTAAAAGTACAGACAACTCATTATACTTGTGTAATAAAGAGTACCTAATGAATCAAGGTCTTTTGTATGATTTGAAAATTATTCTAAAGTGCATTATTTCATTATTGTATTATCAGGAGATTAAAAATCACAAGAATAAAGTATGTATCTTTGATATCTCTTTTGACAATCTCACCTTGAAAACATTACTCTCAAAAATCCAAAATAATCTTCAAAGAGACATTAAAAAGAGTATCTATTTTATCAATGCAGATTGTTTAAATAAGACATTTGATAATAATCTTTATAAACAAAGTTTAAAAGAAGCCGATTATATACTACCCGATGGTAGTGGTATAAATATGGCCTGTAATATTTTAAACAACCCTTTAATTCAGAATCTGAATGGAACAGACCTATTTCCTCACATTTGTTCTCTGGCACAAAAACACGCTTTTACTGTTTATTTACTGGGAGCAAAACAAAACATTGCAAAAGAGGTTAAAGAACAACTTTTAATAAAATATCCCCATTTAAAAATCATTGGTTACAATCATGGTTATTTTAAAGAAGAAGATATCCCCTCTTTACTTCAAGAAATCAATCAACTCAAACCCGATATTTTATTTGTGGCACTGGGTGCTCCTTTTCAAGAACTGTTTATTCACCAATACAAACACCTCCTTAATGCCAAACTTCTTTTAGGGGTAGGTGGTTTATTGGACTTTTATTCAAATAAAACCAAACGAGCTCCTCTATTTATTCGGGAAATTGGTTTTGAATGGGTATACAGAATGATACAAGAGCCAAAAAGAATGTGGAAAAGGTATCTATTGGGAAATCCCACGTTTTTATACCGAGTTTTTTTGTATAAAAGAAAATCAGCAAAAAAACAACTGATTGATTCTTATTTACAAACCTATGAAACCAGTACCTTTTCCTATAAATACAAAAACGTGTTATGGAATTTTAAATTAAACTGCTCTTCTTTTTTAAAAAGAGTTTGTGACATTCTTATCTCTTCAATGATGTTAATTTTGCTTTTTCCTCTATTTTGCATAGTTGCTGTTTTAATTAAAAAGGAATCAAAAGGCCCCATATTCTTTTCACAAAACAGAGTGGGACTTTTTGCACAAGAGTTTAAAATGTTTAAGTTCAGATCTATGGTAATAAATGCAGCAGCAATGCATGAATCTCTACAAAAAAACAATGAATCAAAAGATGGGGTAATTTTTAAAATGAAAGATGATCCCCGAGTTACTAAAATAGGTAAATTTATCCGAAAAAGCAGCATTGATGAATTACCTCAACTGTACAATGTTCTTAAGGGAGAAATGAGCTTAGTAGGCCCCAGACCTCCTTTACCCAGTGAAGTAGCTCTTTATAATATAGAAGATAGAAAACGATTACATATGAAGCCAGGTATTACATGTATTTGGCAAGTTTCAGGAAGAAGTGAAATTCCTTTTAAACAACAAGTCATATTAGATAAAAAATATATCAAAGAACATGGTTTCCTCTATGACCTTGTATTATTACTTAAAACTATTCCTGCTGTGCTGTTTTCGAAAGGTTCTTATTAACTGCACATTATTTGCAAACTTCTTGTTTATAATTTGAATGAAAGGATTTACTATGATGAACTTAGGCATAAAAAAGAGATATAGCTTGGGTTATTATATTTTTAATTCCGAGAATTTGAAAAGTAATCAAACAACCCAGTCAGCTTTCATTATGTATGGTCTTAGACTTTTACTCAATGAACCCAATCAAGCAACTTCAAACATCGATTTTGAAATAACAAAAGTGCATTCAGTAAAGGAGTTATTATGTTTAGTATGAGCATTGAAATTAAAAATGGCATCAGCATTGTTAGGTTTCATGGAGACTTAACCTCAGATAATATCAAGTTACTCAAGGAAGACTTACTCTCAACAGATAAGGGTTTAAACCATTTTTTATTTGATTTGGAAAAATTGGAGTTACTTGATTCAACAGGCTTGAGTTATCTTATTAATTGCCTGAAATACAGTATGAAAAATAATACAGAGATTAAAATACTACATCTTGATAACCAGCCTAAAGTGGTCTTTGAAATCACCCGAGTTAATACCCTCTTTGAACTGTATGACAATGAGAAAGAGGCATTAAACAGTTTTAAGGAGCATAATAATGAAAGCAATCATTCAACTGCCCAACATTCAGCATAACGCACAAGAGCTTGACTTTATTGAGGAGCTGCCTTTTATTAAAATATCGGGAAAAATGATATTGGATTATTATTTTGATTTTTTATATCAACTGAACATTACAGAAGTATTTATTTGTGGTGTGGATATAAATATACACAAAAAAATAGAAAAACTCGATACCTTAAACCTAGATATATCCTACATTAAAAGTGACTCTAAACAGCTTTCATATACTTTTTTATATGATACGATACAAAAAGAAGAGCTACTGATTCTTGAGGGCTTTGGATTTATCAAAAATAATTTCAATACCTTAAATAAAGAGTATTTCATGAAGCTTTCCAACAGTTTTTTTGAACATAATAGTTTCCAGATTTTCTATATTAATCAACATACTTTAAAACTTGACTTTCAGAACATTCAAAAAAGTTCACTATTAGAACTTCATGAGATATCTTCAATGGAGGATTATTTCTTTGTATCAGATTTGATTTTTAAAGACCTGAAAAGCAGCTATTTTCTGCCAGGTTACAGCAATGAGAAAGGCATAATTATTGGTAAAAATGTAGAAATAGACCCAAGCTGTGAGCTCATCGCACCTGTCATTATTATGGATAATGTCAAAATATGTGAAGAAACATGCATTGGGCCCAACGCAGTTATCAATCAAAATGTATTTATTGAACCAAAATGTGAAATCTCAAACTCTGTGGTATATGACAATACCTATTTAAATACAAATTTAAAATTAGATTATAAATTTATTTTATCAAACATTATCGTGGACAGACATAATAAAAAAGTATATAATATTGATAAAAAGTTCGCATTTAAAACCAACATGAAACTTATCGAATTCTAACTTAGCCACTAAATAGGATCTATTATGAATTATGAGCACTTAAGTAAAGAAGAACTCATCTCCTTAATAAAAGAGATGAAACAACAATCTTATGATAATGCAAGAGACCTTTTCATCTCCAATATCTCTCATGATGCACGTACTTTATTAAACTCTATTTATGGACACTCGCAAGTTTTATCAAAAGATACGGGTCTGTCACAATCACACCATGAACTTATTGATAAAATCCTTGATGCCAGCTCTCATATGATTGATTTAATCAATGAAATCATTCACATCAGCAAAAATATGGGTAATGACAAATTAAACCTCAGCAGTTTTGATTTAAATGTTTTCATTTCAAATATTCATTCGATTTTTGATTCACTGGCTCTTGCTAAAGGCATTTCAATAGTCTTTAATAATTCCGTTAACAAGGACTTTATTATAAAAAGCGATAAAAACAAACTCTTTTATATTCTCCTAAATATCATTGGAAATGCCATTAAATTTACAGCAAAAGGAAGTGTTGTGTTTAATTGTAAAATGATTACTGAAAACAGTGTTTTATTTGAAATCATTGACACTGGTATTGGAATTGAATATGAAATGCAAAAAAAGATTATTCAAGATTATATAAGAACCAATGAAAGTGAGGAATTTGAAGGCACGGGGTTGGGACTATCAATTGCCAATAAAAGTATTCTCGCACTTGGAAGTGAGCTTAAAATACAATCGAAAAAAAATGAAGGTAGCACTTTTTCTTTTGAAATAAAATGTGAAACAGCAAAAAAAGAGTACTTAAGTACCAATAAAAAGGTATTTGAAGTTAAAACAATAAAAAGAGTTAAAAAAGAGAGCTCCTTGTTTATTTTAATAGCAGGCAAATTTAACACTGAAAATTCTATTTTAGAGAGTTATTTAAAATCCAAGGAAATTGACTATAGAATTTTTGACAAAAGGGAACAACTTTTTAATTTTTATGAGAATAACCACGTGGATATGGTTTTAATCGATACTAACATAGGAAGTAAACTCTCTTATTTATTGGTTAATACTTTTCATAACAAAGACAAGAAACTACCTGTAATTGCCCTGACTGCTTCAGCTATGAGCAAGGAAATCAGAAAAATAAGTGAATGTTTCACCAACTATATTATTAAACCCTACTCTTTTAGTGACCTTGACCAAAGCCTTATTTTTTTCAGTGGTAAAGAGTTTGAATTTGAGGAAAACTCCTCAAATTCAAAAGATCAGGCAATTATTATAGAGGACACACATTTGAAAAGAGATATTTTGGAATATGCAAAAAGAGGTCAATATAAAAAACTCTCTGTTTTAATCGGACAAGTTGAAGATAAAGATTCCAAAGAATTTTTACAAAATCATTTAAACAACTATAATTTTGATGAAATAATCAATAAAATTGAAATGGCAATACTATGAAAAATTTACACAATAGAAAAATACTTATCATTGATGATGTGTCTGAAAACATCAATATTCTAAGACATATTCTGGACAGTTATGGCTGTGATTTGTATATGGCAAAAGATGGCCTAAAAGGTATTGAGATTGCAAAAGAGGTTGAACCAGATTTGATTCTCTTAGATATAATGATGCCAAATATGGATGGGTATGAAACATGTATCCAGTTAAAACAAAACACTAAGCTCAAAGATATCCCCGTAATATTTTTATCGGCACTTTCCAATGTAGAGGATAAAGTTAAAGCCTTTGAAGTGGGTGGAGTTGACTATATTCCTAAACCTTTTAATGAACAAGAGGTTATTCAAAGAGTAAAAGCGCATCTTCAAACAAGTATAATAATAAGCTCCTTGAATACTTTAGTGGAAAAATCTTTTCATGAAATATATACGCCTCTAAGCGTGATGAAAACAGGCATTGAGATGCATCATCTGGAATATGGCACAAATGAATACCTTCAAAGTATAGAATCTGCAATGATTAATCTCAATCTGGTTTCAGATGATATTTACTACGCCATTAAAAAAGAAATATCTCCTTATGAGCCAATATGGATTGAGTTAGACAGATTTATAACCAATCAAATAAAATATTTTACTCCCCTAGCACAAACCAAATCACTTACGTTTTCTTTTACTTGTGATATTGAAAACCCCATGATTTATATCAATGAATCCCAATTAAAAAGGTTACTCTCCAATGTTATTTCAAATGCCATTAAATACTCAAGTACAAACACACAAGTAGAGATAAAAATCGTCAACAAAGAAGAAAAAATTTCTTTTTCAGTTGAAAACCAAGGAAGAGTTATCCATAACAAAGATAAAATATTTGAAAAGCTGTTCCAAGAAGACAATTCACACTTAGGTCTGGGAATTGGATTGGATATTGTGGCAGATGTATGTAAGAAAAACAACATTGAAGTTAAAGTAAGGTCCCTTAACAACTTTACAAAATTTAGTTTCATTTACAAAGAAGAACAATGAAAATATTACTACTGGAAGATGATTTTTTACTCAAAAAACACATAGAAAAGTATTTTTCCCTCAAAGGGCATGATATCATGGGCTTTGATGATGGAATGCATATGTTAGACAGCGTAAACCTATATGAATATGATTTTTTTATTTTTGACATTAATGTACCAAATATTGATGGTTTTGAGGTATTACAATTTCTTAGAGATAAAAAAATTGATTTCCCCGTAATTATAATCAGCGCAATGATTGATATAGATAAGGTCAAAAAAGCCTATGAATTAGGCTGCAGCGATTATCTGAAAAAACCTTTTGAACTTGCAGAACTGGAACTTCGTATGGATAGCATATTGAAAAGTTTTCACTTTAAAGAGTACATAGAATTTGAAAATGATTATAAATATGACTTAAATGAAAAACAATTGTTTAAAGACAAAGAAGCCATTATTTTATCAAAGAAACAAAATGAGATTTTGTATTTACTCATAAAAAACAGAGGAAGAGTGCTCTCTTTTGATACCATTGCAGATTTTATTTACGAAGATGCATTAAAAGACATGCACACAATTTCTAGCCATATTCGGGATATTAGAAAACAAATTGACTTTGAACTCATTAAAAATGTTCGAGGTGTAGGTTATATTATAAAAAAATAGGTGGTTATCATGAATCAAGTATTTACCATTTTATTAGTCGATGACATACAACAGAATTTGGATGCTTTATCTATGATGATTTTAGATGAGTTTGAGATTAAAATTCTTACCTCAAAAAGTGCAGAAAATGCAATATCACAACTTATGGTTAAAGATATAGATTTAATTTTGACAGATATTCAAATGCCTGATATTGATGGTTTTGAGTTTGCTGAGTATTTAAAAGGCATTGAGAGAACCAAAGATATACCTCTCATTTTGATTACTGGTATTTATGACAAGACAGAATATGTTCAAAAAGGCTATGATTTAGGCGCTGTTGAGTATATTACTAAACCCATTAACAATGAACTATTAACTTCAAAGTTGAAGGTCTATATTCATTTATACGAAGATAAACTTAATGACCAAAAACAGTTAAAAGAAAAAAATGAAATCATTATTTATCAATCAAAAATGGCAGCAATGGGGGAAATGATTGGAGTGATTGCCCACCAATTAAAACAACCACTCAATGTTCTATCTCTGTTTTGTCAAGATGTTAAAAGCTCTTTTGATTTTAACGAAATAAATAAAGAATTTGTCCAAGACTTTGATGAAAACACCAAATTACAGATTCAATTTCTAAGTAAAACCATTGATGATTTTAGGGATTTTTTCAACCCCAATAAAGTCAAAAAAGAATTTTCTTTGGAAAAAAGCATTGAGAAAATTCTTTTTCTTTTAGAAAAACAACTTGAACTAAATAACATAGAAATATCAATTGATATTAAAGAAAAACACATTTTTGGGGTAGAGTCTGAGTTTGAACAAATCATATTAAACTTGGTTTCAAATGCACAAGACGCTTTGGTTCAAAACGAAATCATTGAAAAAAGAATACAGATAAAGAGTTTCAAAAATGAAGATATGTTGGTATTTATAGTAGAAGATAATGCGGGTGGTGTTGCCAATAACTTAAAAGATAAAATATTTAATCCCTATTTTACCACAAAAGAAAAAGGCACAGGTGTTGGCTTATATATGGTGAAACTAGTGGTTGAGTCCAGTTTTAGAGCTCAAATTAAAATTGAAGATGGAGATTTAGGAGCAAGATTTGTTATAAACATCCCCTATAATATATAGGGAACACTTTTATACCACATTTTTTCACTAAAATAATTTATATAAATATTATTTAGTTTAAGAAAAAGAGGTTTTTATGTCCACTAATAATTTAGAAGATGAGAATTCAAAGTTAAGAGCTTTGGTCAAAGAGTTGAATACTCAAAGACACCAACTTATCAATTCCAATAAATTAAAAGATAAGTTTCTCGCAAACATGAGTCATGAACTAAAAACACCGTTAAACTCTATTATTGTCATTTCCTCTGTAATGGCAAATAACTCTCAGCAAAAACTCGATGAACAACAAGTAAAAAACCTAAGAATCATTAACGAAAGTGGTCATGACTTGTTACACCTGATTAATGAAGTTCTAGATATTTCCAAACTTGAAGCAGGGGAAATGATTTTGACTCTCGAAGAAGTTGATATTCATAAAACACTTCTTAGCTTAAAAGAGATGTTTGAGCCATTGATTCACAAAAAAGGATTGGAGTTGGTGTGTGAATTTGATGATGCTATCAAATCTATTTATACGGATAAACACAAGATTCGGCAAATACTAAAAAATCTATTGAGTAATGCCTTGAAATTTGTAGAAAAGGGCAAAATACGCTTGCGATTACAAGAGAAAAATGACAAGTTCTTTTTTACTGTTAAAGATGATGGTATTGGAATACCACAAGATAAACTGGAACATATTTTTGATCGTTTCCAACAAGCAGAAGTAAATACAGCAAAAAAATTTGGGGGTTCTGGTCTGGGACTTTCTATCAGCAAAGAACTGGCTCACCTATTAGGTGGAGACATTAAGGTTAACAGTCAAATAGATAAAGGTACTACTTTTACATTAAGCCTTCCCTTATCCTTAAAAAAAGAACATATTGTAGTTCAAGATACGGAAGTTAGTGTGCAAGACTCTTTTGTCATTAAAACTGTAGA
>Ga0209707_1000508_pt1 | contig 23506 bp, 10 predicted proteins | sample EN4Hudsemesocosm_FD_184630 | JGI IMG/M metagenome (GOLD analysis project Ga0209707, IMG submission 184630) | Methane-oxidizing microbial communities from mesocosms in the Hudson Canyon - EN4B Hudson Canyon (SPAdes) (version 2) | ecosystem: Environmental > Aquatic > Marine > Cold seeps | place... | reverse complement strand
GATAATCTCACACACATACTCAAGAACTTATCGCTAGTATATTTTACCCATTTGATAAAGGTAATCATCAAGGCTGAGCATAACCATTCCTTGCTTCAAGAAGGTGATACCAGTCTTCATGGCTGTAATCTATTGTTAAAGCTTGTTTTGCTGCTTCGATTCGCTCGGGGGTTGTAGAGCCAATAATAGGACAAATATTAGCCGGGTGTTTTAATAGCCATGCCAGCATAACTTGCCAAGTGTGGCAGTGGTATTTATCTGCTTGTTTTGTTATTTCAGTATTAATGCGCTGTTCATCTTGTGCTGAAAAAGTATTACCCCAAGCTGGATACACTACGCCTCCTAAAGGACACCAAGCGACAGGAGTTATTCCATATTGCTGGCATTGATCTAATGTACCATCTAGCAAGCTATTAATATTATGGATATTAATTTCAATTTGGTTAATTAACAGTGGCTCATCTAAAGCTGATTGTAAAAGTGAAACTTGTGAGGGGGTAAAATTACTGACACCAAAGTGTTTCACTTTACCGCTTTGTTTAAGTTGTTTAAACGTTTCTGCAACTTCGCTAGCATTGAATAAGTAATCAGGTCTGTGCAGTAAAAAAAGATCTAAATAGTCAGTATTAAGACGCTTTAATGAACCTTCTACGCTATTGATAAGATAATCGTTAGCAAAGTCATAACGCTGTGGCTCTCGCCTAATTCCCGCCTTTGAGGTTAGGATTATTTGTTCTCTTAACGCTGGTGACTCCTTTAGCACTTCACCAAATAAACTTTCGCAATGACCACCACCATAAATATCGGCATGATCAAAGTGGGTATAACCTGAATCAACCGCGGTTCGTATTGCTACCTTTCCTTTCATGCGATCTTCATTGCTGTTATTACCTGCAATGCGCATACAGCCATAAATTAAGCGTGAGCTTGTTAGTTGAGAGGGTAATAAATCACATGTTTTCATCATAAATTATCCATGGTTAATTATGCATATTGTTTAAAAAGTGATAATGATCTTGGAAATTAAGCGAACAACGTTCGATAAATTGATCAATATGAGGCAAGTCGTATTTGTTAGCAAGTTCACATTTGGGTAACTCACTATTTATCGGAGGAAAAACACCATAACCGGCTAAAATAGCATGCCAAGAGACAGGAGGATAAAAACTCACCATTCCCGGTTGCACTAACGCTTTATTGAGATCATCACCTTTTAACCAACACTGAACAATTTTTTTAAGGTTATTAGATATTTTAGGGTTTTCGCCGTTTAAACGCCAATACAGTGTATCTTTCCGATTACTTAATCGATAATGGCTAACAATATAATCGCGTATGCCATCAAAGCGAGCATTCATTTTATCATTAAAGGTCGCTTGATATTGCTGAGTAAAACCACCGTTACTGTAAGCCTCAATAAAATTTTCGATAGCTTCTTGAACAAAGTGCAATGCTGTTGCTTCTAAAGGCTCTATAAAACCCTGAGACAACCCCACAGCAAGACAATTCCGATACCAATGTTTTTCAACACGGCCAATCTTCATCTTTAAATGATTTGCTTTAATCGATGAGTCCATTAATTTTAATTTCTCTCGTAATTCCTGTTCTGCTTGCTCGGCAGTGCAAAAGTCTGAGCTGTAGATATAACCGTTACCTGTGCGGTTAGTGAGAGGAATATCCCATGCCCAGCCATACTTCATTGCTGTTGAAATGGTTTGAGAATTTAATTTAGTGGCATCTTTATGAGGTGTTGCAATAGTCACTGCTCGGTCATTAAAAAGGTTTTCTTTAAAACTAATAAAAGGGACTTTTAAGGTTTTTTGTAATAAGACACTGGCAAAGCCAGAGCAATCAACAAAAAAATCACCAACAAGCTTTTCTCCATTGTCTTGCACTAATGCTTGTATGTCACCGCTAGTTGTTAACTGAGCTTCTGTTATGGTGGTAATTACATGTTTAACACCTTTATTAACTGCATGTGTACGTAAAAATTTACCCAATAAAACAGCATCAAAGTGATAACCGTAACTAACATCAAAGGGAAAGTTTTCATTACCAATAGGAGATTTTTGTTGTTTAGCTAAGGTGGCAGATAAAAAGAAACGGTCTACAGAGCTGTCAATATCGTAGCCCTTTCGGCGGAATTGACTGTTATAAACAAAAGCGGGTGCTGTATGGGCATCTATAATAGAGGTAAAAGGGTGAAAGTAACTATCAAAATCATCTTTACCAGACCATTTTTTGAATAAAATGCCATTTTTGTAGGTCGCATTACACTGCGGCATCCACTCTTGCTCGGTAATCCCTATTTTATCAAAAAAACTTTTAAGTTGTGGCGTTGAACCTTCACCCACACCAATCACACCAATCTCGGCTGATTCCACCAAGGTAATAGAGAGTTGTTGGTTGGCAATTTGTTTTTGCCATTGTTGCACCATTAAATTAGCGGTCATCCACCCAGCGGTACCGCCACCAAGAATAATGATATTTTTGCATTGTTGATTATTTGCCATTGTTCTGTTTATCAAATAACTTTTTAATGATGTGAATTTTATACTGCAGATAAAGAAAAAGAGCAACACAGATATGTTGCTCTTTTATGGGCTTAATTTACATCTTATAGTTTACGCCGAAGTAAATGGTACGGCCAAAGTACTGAATAGTTCCTGTTCTTACCGTATCACCAAAGTATGAAATATTTGGTTCATCGGTAATGTTATCAGCTGAAACAACGGCTTGTAGGTTTTCAGTAAAGTTATACGACATTTGTGCTGAGAAGATTGTTTCTTCTTCAAAATAAGCCGACTGTGAATCACCAATAGCGATTTGTTGGCTTAAGTAGGCTGAACGATAACGACTACTAAATCGTGCCGAAAATTTATCATCCCAATCGTAAAACAAAGTAGCACTTAATACCCGTGGAGATAATCCTTCAATAGGTCCTAAGGCACCATCTTCTCCAGGTACTTTTGACTTAACTTCAATTTCACTTTCTGTATAAGAGAAGTTAACATTTGCACCTAGACCGGCAAAATAACCCGGTAAGAAAGAAAATGTTTGTGTATAGCCAATTTCAACACCGCGCATATAACCTGCATCGGCGTTGTTTTCAGCATGGCTGTAGGTACCGTTAACATAATCAATAACATCGCCATTTTCATCAACAAGTTTGTTGTCAGGTGTCGTTGGCACGTCAATACCAGCAGCAGCATAATCAAAGTTTTTATCTACCGCATCACCAACCATGTTATCGATATCTTTATACCAAAGAGCAACTACGAAAGCTCCTTCAGTTTCAGTGAAATAGTGCTCAAAAGAGATATCAAATTGATTAGCATAAAATGGACGTAAGAATGGACTGGTTGAACTGTCTAAATTGATTTGATAGCGACTTTCATCTTTATCATAGGTCCAATCAAAATTACCACTGTTCGCCATAGTTGGCATATCTGGGCGAGACATTACTTTTGCATAAGCAAAACGTAATTGGTCATCATCAGTTAACTGAAAGTTTAAGTTAAACGAAGGAAGGATATCACTGTAGCTATCACTGACTTTTTTTCGTTCCCAGTCGTAACTTACACCACCAACATCATCGTAAATAGCTTCGCCATTACCAGAACCAACACTGACTAAACCCGTACTGCTCTGTTCTGAGCTAACATAACGCAATCCTATGTTACCCGTTAACGGTAGGCCAAATAATTCAGTATCTAAGTTAACTTGTGCATAAGCGGCAAGCACTTCTTCTTCAACTAAATTGCCTTGGGTCATGGTCCAGCTATGGTCCCAATCTCTTACCGGAGTACGATCAACGTTAGGTATCCAAGCATTTAAAATTGAATCATTATCAACAGATAAGAAACCCGGCATGCCAGATAAGTCACCACCAATACTAGAAACTGATGAATTACTTTCATCTAAAGCAAATGGCGCAAATCTTTCAATCTCTATAGAGTTACCATCAGCATCTGTACCATAAGTAATGTACTGACCATTACGCATGTTAAAGTCAGTAGTACCATACAAGAATCGGCCACGGCTTAATTCATAATCACGTTTAGATACACGTGCGCCAAACTCAACAGAGCTAAAGATTTCACTTTCGAGTTGGTAGATAAAATCTACTCTAATTGCATCTGAAGAGTTAGCTTCAATATGTGGGTACGACTCAGTACTGGTAACCATCATATGGTTAGTATCTGTAAAGTCTTGATTAAAGGCAATATCAGGGTTATTTAAGCCATTTAATTGATAATCAAGAATAATATTATCATCAATAACAGGTGTGGTTGCACTAGAGTCTTCGAAGTATGCCATACGCAATACTTGATCTTTATAGTTTTCATCACCTTCAGAATGAGAAATATCGACGCTCATCATCAAATCATCGGTGATATCCCATTCACCATTTAAACCAAAAGCAGTAGATGTACTTTCAGTGGTATTATCATCGGCTTGAGTTTGAACATTTAAATCACGAGAAGCACCGCGGTAAGGTGGGGCAAGTGCAGTACCATCAGGGTCACGGTAAATTGTCCCACCAACTAAAGATCCGTTAGCTTCTAATGGGTTATCAATTAATAACGTTGAACCAGAAACGGCGATGTTATTGATACCAGAAACACGTAAACCTCGATCCCATTTATTTGAATCAAAGATGGAGTGAAATGCATCAAAATTAAAGCGAAGATCATCTCTTGGCTCCCAATTTAATGCCAAGACAAACGCATCACGCTCGTCTTCACCACCACGTTCATTGATTTCAAAACCAGAAGAAACCAACATACTTTCTGGTGCACCGTCATAGGTTGCTGATAAGTCTTGCTCATCAAATTGATAATTAACAAAACGGCTTGAAACCGTAGGTTGGAACATGTTTGCCCAGCCTAAAGAAAAACCAAGTGTATCATCGAGGAATTTACCTTGATATGCCAATGTTAAACGGCGGCCGAGGGAGTCAGAATCATTATTATCGGCAGCGGCTTCGTTGTAATTACCATGAAGTGATACACGAACACTATGTTCATCTTCATTGGTTAGTGCGTTGGCCGTTTCTAAATTGATAGTTGCGGCAATACCACCTTCGATTAATGAAGCCTTTTGAGATTTATATACTTGTGCCTGGTTAATAAGCTCTGAGGGGAAAATATCAAATTGAATGGCTCTGCCGCCACTGGTTGATACCATTTCACGGCCATTTAGCGTAGAGAAAACAAAACCGCCAGATAAACCACGAACATTTAATTCGCTTGATTGACCATCAATACGTACAGAGGTAACACCGGGTAATCGTGTAAGAGAGTCGGCAATGGATACATCGGGTAAACCACCAATATCATCAGCAGAAATAGCATCAACAACCGTATCGGAAAAACGTTTGGTATTTAGAGATTTTATTATACTACCTCTAAAGCCTGTTACTTCAATAACTTCGACTTGATCTTCAGCTGTTTGTTGTTTTTGAGCTTCTGTGGGAGTTTCTTCTGCCGCATAGGCAATGTTTGACATTGCAGCAACTTGAACTCCTCCCATCATAAGTGCGAGAGTGAGGGCACTGGGCTTAAATTTGTTCATGTGTATTCCTTAATACAAGTTGTATTTATGCTTAATGCTTCGTTTGTGAGTAATGCATTACAGCAACTTTGTTATCTTTCTTTTAGTATCGGAATTTAGTTATTTATATATACACAGTTATGTTGTATTTATTTTTTTCAATGTTAGGCAAGCAAACTGAGTGTAAAACAACCTATCTAAAAAACAAGCAGAAATTAGCTGCATACGTATTCATAAAGCCATACACAGCTGCATACGTATTCATAAGGGCTAATTGTTAGCATAGGTATACATGCTAGAATAGTTTGTGTAACTTTTAGTCTGTTACTAATAATATTAATATTCGGAATAAAGGTAACATCTAGTTAGTCCCTACTTAGGCAGCGAAGTAGATTTATGTTGGCAAAAGCCAATGATAAACAAGGGAATAACAAGAATAAAATTATATACACATAAACTAAAACAGATAGTTAATGGAGTTATAAACTCATGAAATTAAAATTTAAGCCCCTCATGATTGGGACTGCACTGGTATTAAGTGCAAGCTTAAGTGGTTGTGGTAGTGATCAATCACAACCAGAAATTACTGACATATTTGAAGAAGTTGGTCTTTGGTGTAAAAGCCCTGAAGTAGTAGAAATTGCGAGTCCTGATTTTTACCCTTTGACTGAGACTGAAATTGCAGACGTTAATGCTGCCATTGAAGTGGCAAGAGCAGAAGCGGAGGCTGAAGCTGGAGATGACTGGGACGAAGCTGAATGGGAAGCAAGCTTTAAGCTTAACCAATTAGACCTTTATGGTATTTTAGGTTTAACCCTTGAAGAAAAAGAACGTCAAGCGATAGCTAAAGAAGAAGCCCGCGCTTTTAAAATTGAACAAGGTCAAGATGTAGTTTTTGGTGATGATTTTGACACTTGGTTTGATGAGTGGTTTGCCGCGATACCGCCTGCTAATTATTTAGGTGATTCTCAACGCATTAATAAATCAGTTAACGGCACGACACCAGAGATGGATGGCGAAGAGATTTGTTATACCCCTGCATTATCTTGTCCTAACTATAAAGTGCTTGATGAGTCTGGTAATTATGACTGTGTAATACCTGAAGAAAATCCACTGCCAGCTCCTGCACCTGATTATGTTGCCGGTGCCGGTGAAGCCGTTGCTTTCTATCGACATGAAGCTCATGTTGAAGGCAGTGACAATGCTTCTTTGTATGAAGATATCGTTATTCATACTTGGAACAATGATGATTGTACTGCTTATGCCGATGACAGCATTTCTGCGCAATGGGGAATTTCAGGAGCTGATCTAGCGGGTATTGATGATAATTACGGTGCTTACTGGATAGTTAACTTAGTTGATAGCCCATCAAATTGTGCCAATATCATTTTTAATGATACCTCTACAGGTAAAAAGATTTCAGACAGTGATTTAGTTATGCCGTTAGGCCCGTCAGGTAACGTAGCTTTACATAATATTGATAAAAATGCTTATGCGCATGACGATTTCCCTGTAAACGTTTTAGATGGTTTATTAATCATCAACCAACATCCATTTTTTGGTGCTGAAGCTTCGTCAGGCTTAAAAGCTTGTGGTTGGGGTTTAGTTGCTGACGAATCTGGTGAACAATGTTTAGGTGAAGAGTTAGTTTGTCCAGCAGAACATGTAGCTGTTGGCGTTGGCGCAATAGATATTGCTTCAAAGTGTGTTGCATTATTTAACCCAGAAGAAACTGACTTATTACTTCGTGGTGGCTTTAATGGCTGGGGAAGTGAAGATGATGCAAACTTTGATGCCTCTCAATTAGCCTATGTTGGTGATGGTCAATATCGTGTTAATTACCCATATTCAATTGACTGTACGGTAACTGAAGAAGAAGACTGTGTAGCAAACTACGACTTTAAAATTGCTGACCTTGGTTGGTCAGAGCCTGCTACCTTTGGCAGTATTAAAGATGGCGATCAATCAGCTGTTGGTGCAACTATTTTAATGACTGTTGGTAGCGGTGTTGGCCAAAACATGAAAGTGGATATGGCTAAAGACAAGATTTACCAGTTCTTAGTCAATGCCAGTGATGTTACTGCCGTTGAATTAACTATTAATGAAGTTCCTGTTAATGCATTTCCAATGTTAACTATTGGCAGCGAAACTGTGGAGCTAAAATATTCAGCTAATGGCCAATACGTAACGCGAGTTGATTTGTCAGCTGAAACTTATAGTTTCACTATTGCCGATCCAACAACAGGTTTTGCTGTAGGTGCGATTGGTAATGACAATGTTGTTGTAGAAAGTACGCCATTATCATTAGAAAATGATGGTGGAGCGTTAAGCTTTACCTCAACTGCTGCTGAATATGATTTTGTATTAAATATGTCAGACCCAGCTGCTCCTACCATTGAAATAAAACCTGCTCTACCATTTGGCTCAACGCCAGTGTTTATCCGTGGTTCAGTTAATGGTTGGGGAAATCCTGCTGAAGATGAAGTAAAATGGGATGGTGATTCACGTTCTTATAGTGTTATCTATGGCTTAGAAGATGGTGGTAGTCATAACTTTAAATTTGCTGATGCAAACTGGGGACCAGTAAACTTAGGTTACGGTGACGTTACAATTTCAACTGATGATGATGCTCTTGAAGTTACCGATAATGGTGGCAACATGAGTGTTAGTGTTGCAAAAGCAACGTCATATAAATTTGAAGTATCTTACGCAACAGCTGACCCTGTAGTGAAAGTTTCTGAAGCGCCACTTTATTTACGTGGTGGTGTTACAGGTACAGGTTGGGGCGCAGGAGACGGCAACCAACTTGGCTTTATCGCTACAGATGAAGGCAACACAGCGGAAGCTTCTCATACTTATTCATTAGAAGTTGATTATGCTGGCGGCGCCGCACAATTTAAAGTTGCTGATGAAGGTTGGGGTGGTACATTCGGTTATAACTACGGTGTTGAAATCGCTGATACCGCAGTTGAATTAGGTGTCCCGTTAATCCTAATTAACAATGGCCAAAACATCGGCATTGATGTGCCGGCAGGTACATACATCTTCGCTTTTGAAGACGGTGTAACGAAAACAATGACAGTGACTGCTAAGTAATAGTAATTAGTTGAGTAAGTTAGTCATACTCATTTAGTTCAAGTTAATTCTCACAAAAGCTCTACTTTTAAAGTAGGGCTTTTTTTAATTTCATACTGATCAAAAAATTGCACTGTTGATGTCAGTTTTTTATTCAATCCTAGATCTTTTGGATGTTATCAGCGGACGTTAAGTTTATGCCTAAATTGACAACTTGAGCCTAAAGAGAACATCGAACTTTTGAGAAGACATAATGATATTTAGAGTGATATTACCGAAATGTTCTACTTACAGATCATACCTGTCTGTGGTGTATCATCACTAAATGCCATATTTTGCAACATAGCCGTCATGCCTAGAAACGTATTATGATTCAAATCTATTGTTCACTGTGGCAACAATATTAAGTTTACACGATTCAAACCTTGACTTCTGTTGTATAAAAAATTTGAACGTGTTTTATTTCCTACAGTTAGTCTACACTTAAAAAATATTTTGCCCTTTAAGTTAAATTCCTGTGATTATTAGTAGACTATTTTGTTTATTGTTTTTTAGTCATTTTTTTTTCTATTCTGCCTTAGCATCGGAGGCTGAAAGCAATATAAAGTTCGAACGATTTTCTGTTAAAGATGGTTTAGCCCAAAGCAATGTTTATTCAACCTTAATCGATTCACAAGGGTTTTTATGGGCAGGAACGGAAGATGGCTTAAGTCGCTTTGATGGATATACATTTAGAACATTTAAAACTTCACTTAAAAGTCCCCATTCAATTTCAAATGCTCTTGTTTTAGCTATTGCTGAAGACCAGCAAGGCAATATTTGGCTAGCCACTCGAGGAGGAGGACTTAATAAATTTAATCCACGAAATGAAAAGTTTACCCATTATTATGTAAGCTCAACTTTGGCTTCGGATAATAATATTACGTCGATGATTGTTGATAGCCGTAATAATATTTGGGTGGGAACTTCTAGTGGAGGTTTTTATTTCTTTGATTCTTTATTAGGTATATTTAAGCAATACCATTTAATTGATCATTTGGGCTTTTCTGTAAGTGGAAGTGTTCGTGCCATAATCGAAGATAGCAAAGGTAACTTATGGATTGGTACAATAAGTAGTGGTTTGTATCATTTTAACCCAAAAACAGTTAATTTTTCGCATTACTACCACGATTCAAATAACTCTAAAGGTTTAAATAGTAATTACATTCAATCTATTACTGAAGATAAACAAGGTTATATATGGGTAGGTACTTTTGGCGGAGGCTTAAATAAGTATGATCCTCAAAGCGATGAAATATACTCAAGCTATGCTAATAATATGGACAGTTTAAGTAATAAAGATATTACTTTTGTTGAAGAAGATAGCTCGGGTTTCCTCTGGATAGGTACGTTTGGTAAAGGTCTTTATCGTTATAACTCTAATTCTGATTCGCTCAATCATTATTCTTATAATCCAAGTGATTCTAGTTCGATAAGTGATGATATTCCTTTCACTTTATCAGAGGATAAACAGAGGAATATCTGGATTGGCACGTTAGGAGGCGGACTCAATCGTTTTAATCCTAGTTCGCAGATATTTAATCACAATCGATATAATGGGAGTGAAACTAAAGGGTTAAATGAAAATGATGTTCGTGCGATAACTGAAGATAACTTCGGAAATCATTGGATTGGTACAATAGGAGGGGGACTAAACCGCTTTGAATCTAAGGCAAATACTTTTGAATATTATACTTATAATGCTGATGATCTTAATAGTTTAAGTCATGATGATATTTTAGCTATAAAGTTTGATAGCAATAATAATTTATGGGTAGGAACAAGAGGGGGAGGATTAAATAAGTACAATTATCAAACGAATAGCTTTAGTAAGATAATCTTTGACGGTGACAATTCTAGAAGAGATATTGTTCGATCTATTTTTGAAGACAGTCAAGGAAATCTCTGGCTAGGTTTCAGTTTTGGTGAAGTTCTATTTTTTAATCCTAAAACGTTAGCGACCATAAGTTATAAATATAGTGTAAATGATCCTCGTAGCCTTAGTGAAAATCCCCCGTTTGTAATTAATGAAGACAACCAAGGAAATATTTGGGTGGGAGCTTTTGGTGGTGGATTAAACTTATTTATCCCTGAATCACAGTCATTTATTCACTACCAATTTGATAGTAATGATCCAAACAGCTTAAGTGATAATAACGTAGTTACTATTTTTAACGATAGTAAAGGTCGGCTTTGGGTAGGTACTTATGGTGGAGGTCTTAATTTGTTTAACATGGAAACAAAGACGTTTACTCATTTTAAAGAAAAAGATGGCTTAGCAAATAATGTAGTTTTTGGGATTCTAGAAGATAATAGTGATAATCTGTGGATCAGTACGAATATGGGAGTCTCAAAATTTACCCCTGATACTGGTATATTTAAAAATTTTGATATCGGAGATGGTCTTCAGAGTAATGAATTCAACCCCAATTCTGTTTATAAAAACTCTAATGGTGAATTATACTTTGGTGGTTTGAATGGTTTTAATCGTTTTGACCCGGCCAAGATAAAAGAAGATACAAAACCACCTAAAGTTGTGATTACTGACATGCTGTTATTAAATCGAACCATACCCATTGTTGAAAATAAAGTAGATTCGCCTGATAAATATCAACACTTCACTTTAGACATTGCCATTCATTTAACAAAAAGCATAGTACTTTCTCATCAAGATAATATTATAGCTTTTGAATTTTCAGCATTACATTTCACCAACACAAAAAAAAATAAGTTTGCTTATCAAATGGTCGGTTGGGATAAGGGTTGGGTGAGTACCCATTATAAAAACCGTCGAGCGACGTATACAAATTTACCTAGTGGTGATTATATCTTTAGAGTGAAGGCGAGCAATAGTGATGGTTACTGGAGCGAAGAGGGAACTTCACTACAGATTACTATATTACCACCACCATGGAGAACATGGTGGGCTTATATATTCTATGGATTATTTGTACTTAGTTTAGTCATTGCGTTTATTCGTTCGCAAAGAAAAAAGGTGATCTTTGAACGACATATTAACGCTCAATTAGAAGGTAAAGTTTTAGCCCGTACCGCGGAGCTTGAATCACAAAAACATGAGATTGAAGCGCAAAAACAAGAAGTAGAAGAAAAGAGTAAAGAAATAGTAGCCACTCAAAAACAGTTATTACAGTCTAGTAAAATGGCATCTATAGGTACAATGACCGCAGGTGTTGCCCACGAAATAAATAACCCAACTAATTTTACTCATGCCGCTGTATATATGATGAATGATGAAATTCACCAGATAAAATCTTTCTTAAAAAAATTGGCTGGTGGAAATGACGCGGAGCCTGAGGTATTAAAATCTTTTGATGATAAGTTCACTAAATTAATTGAATTGACTAAAACGGCATTTGAAGGCACCACGCGTATTAAAACTATTGTGGAAGACTTACGTACCTTTGCTCGTATAGATGCTACAAAGAAGGCACATGTACAGGTGTCAGATTTAATTAATTCAACTGGGCATTTAGTACGAACTCAATATGATTCAATTATCATAGAAACACAGCTTGGCTATGAACCATTAATTAAGTGCTTTCCATCAAAGCTTAATCAAGTGTTTATGAATATTATCGTCAACGCTTGTCAGGCAATTGAAAGTAAAAAATCATCCAAAAGTAAATTTGTAGGTAAAGTCATAATCAAAACAACTCAACAAGATAATCGTCTTATTATAAGTTTTGAAGACAACGGTTGCGGAATGACAGAACAAACACTCAATCGAATTTATGAGCCATTCTATACTACCAAAGATGTGGGAAGTGGGACGGGGCTAGGTATGGCGATTTCTTTTGGTATTATTGAAGAGCATGGTGGTAGTATTGATGTTGAGTCAATTGTTGATAAAGGAACCAAAATAACAGTAGAGCTAGATGTGTGAAATCTAGAATAAGTTCTCAATTCTTCTTATATTTATGTCCAGTTTATTGTCAGCAACAGAGTAAAAATAGGTAATATTTATAGTACGCTGTGGCAAAGTTGGTATACTTCATGGGTTTTGTCGGAATAGTTGTTGCTTTAATTTAATGTCTCAATGGCTTAGTTGCCTAAAGAATAAGGTATGTTTACGTATTCTGAACACGGTTAACAGCGCAAAGGATTTTTGAGGTTAATGTCCGCATTCGTGTTTAATTGATCATATAACTTAATGATTATAAATATAGGTTAATAAGTTACTTCTCTTTTATTATGCTTTAAGTTTATGTATTAAGAATTCCGCCTTAAGGGTTAATACCTGAAGCCCCAATCTGTTAAAATAATGTATAAATAAACGTTGCCAATGCCGATTGTTGCGAAGCAACCACTAGACCACCTAATAGAGCTAGAATTATAATAATAGGTAACAGCCACATTTTTTTACGTACCCGTAAAAACGCCCAAAGATCAGTTATAAATTCAATCATTAAAATGGTTTCTCCAATTGCTCTTTGGTTAATTTATCTGTTCTTTTTACATAGTTTGACGGGCTAGGGTTTTGCTTTTTAAACTGCAATTTATTAACGGTTCTTAATATTAGTCCTATTGGAAAAATCAATAGGTAGAAAGTAGCTCCTAAAATCAGTCGGGTATTAATAAAACCGACTATGCCACCAATAAACATCCAAACCTTATAGGGTATGTAGATTAGGTTAGGCGCTAAAAAAGATAAACTCACAAAACATCCGCTAACCCATAATGTCCACCACTGTATTCCTAGCCCTAAAATCCATGGTGCAATAACGCCAATAAATAAAGGGAAGGCCCATGTCATGAGTAGGCCAAATTCTTTGAGTTCCTTGTCACTAATCTCAGTGTTTGAGCCTGTGTCTATTTTTATTGAAGGTAATTTACTCATTAGTCTAACTCGAATTTATTTTGTTTAGCCGCATCTATCGCTGCTTGGCTTTGCTGCGCTTTACATAACAATATATTTTCCATTACCAGATAGTCCATTTCAGTATTTAAGAAACAGTTTATTGCATCCTCAGGTGTACACACTGGCGGCTCGCCACGTACATTAAAAGAGGTATTAATTAATACGCTGCTGTTGGTGCGTTTTTTAAAGGTATTAAGCAATTGATGCAGTTTAGGGTTGGTTTCATTATGCACGGTTTGCAACCTTGCTGTGTAATCAATATGCGTAATAGCAGGTAAGGTTGAGCGAGCTTGGTTTAGTTTATCGATACCTTGTAAGCCTTGGGTAACTGGCAGTTTTAAGTCATCGTTAATATCAGCGACAATTAACATGTAGGGGCTAGTGCCTTTATGCTGAAAATAATCACTAACATCTTCTGCTAAAACAATAGGGGCAAAAGGACGAAAAGATTCACGGTACTTAATCTTCAAATTCATTACTGATTGCATTTTTTGATTTCTAGCATCACCTAAAATAGAGCGATTCCCTAAAGCTCTAGGACCAAATTCCATTTTACCTTGAAACCAACCAATAACATTACCCTCGTCGAGTAACTGCGCTGTTTGGTTATATAACTCATCATTGGTGAGTTTAGTAAAAGGTAAATGTTTTTCTTTTAATATTTTGTCGATATCATCGTTGGTAAAGCTTGGGCCAAGATAAGCCCCTTGCATTAAATCGGTGTTTTTTTCTGAGTATTGCTCCTTTGGTTCACTCAGAGTGGGATGTGCTTTTACCGAATGTTCTTCGCCATCATACTTTTTACCTTCAAACTTTCTACCATCATAATAATGATGCCATGCAACTAAGGCTGCACCCAAAGCGCCGCCTGCATCGCCTGCAGCAGGTTGAATCCAAATGTTATCAAAAGCACCTTCGCGTAAAATACGACCATTTGCGACACAATTTAACGCAACACCACCGGCAAGGCATAAGTTTGTACTCGTGGTTAGCGTAGATAATTGCTGAACAATTTTAAGCACTATTTCTTCTGTTACAACTTGAATCGAGCGGGCTAAGTCCATTTCTTTTTGAGATATTTCAGACTCACCTGTTCGTGGCGCTGAGCCAAATAATTTATGGAACTTACTATTAGTCATCGTGCTGCCAACAGCAAAATCAAAGTAAGACATATCAAGCACAAAGCTGCCGTCTTCTTTTACATCAATTAAATGATCAAAAATAACATCAACATATTTAGGCTCACCAAAGGGAGCTAAGCCCATCAATTTATATTCACCAGAATTTACTTTAAAGCCAGCGTAATAAGTAAAAGCTGAATAGAGTAATCCTAATGAATGGGGGAATTGAATTTCCCAAAGAGGGGTTAACTTATCGTTTTCTCCTTGCCAGGCAGATGAAGTTGCCCACTCGCCAACCCCGTCTAAGCATAATACCGCGGCATCCTTATAAGGGCTTGGGAAAAAGGCTGAGCCAGCATGTGATAAATGATGTTCGCTAAAGAGTAATTGAGGAATTTTTGCCTTTTTATTTAAACCTGCAAGTAAACGTATTTCACGTCTTAGCACACTTTTTAAATACAGTTTTTCTTTTAACCAAATAGGCATAGCTCGTATAAAAGAGCGAATACCACGAGGTGCATGGGCAAGGTAAGTTTCGAGTAATCTTTCAAACTTTAACAGTGGCTTGTCATAAAAAATAATACAGTCTAGATCGGCTATCTTACAGTTGGCTTCTTTTAAGCAAAATAAAATAGCTTGAGCAGGAAATTCGGGGTCGTGCTTTTTTCGAGAAAAACGCTCCTCTTGGGCAGCCGCAATTATTTTACCATCTTCGATAATTGCGGCGGCACTGTCATGATAATAAGCTGAGATACCGAGTATTCTTGTCGTCATAAATTATTTCTATTGCCTACGCTGTATCTACACTATAACTATTCATCGATTATAGACATAAAAAAGCCGTAAAAGCCATGCGTTGCAAACGTATTCAATGGGCTTTATCTTGCAAAAAAATCTGTGGTTAAGTAGGGTGTTAAGCTTGATTAAATAAGTAATGCGAGCATCAAATATCGTGGCTAAAACATTGCCTAGTACATTACCTAATACGGGGTCTGCACATTTTGCTAAGCAGCTAAGCTTTTATCTTATTTTAATCGCTATTCCTTTTATTATTTTATTACTGCTAGAGCTAACGTTAAGGTTTTTTTCTTTTGGTAATGAATATCCTTTATTTATTGAAAAACCAATAAGCAAAAGTCAGTCGTCGGTTTATTTGCAACCTAACCCTAAAGTCATTAATCGTTATTTTTCAAATGAAACATTAGCCCCTAAGGTCAGTCCTGATACGGTCTACTTCAAAAAAGAGAAGAGTGAGGGCAGTTTTAGGGTCTTTATTCAAGGGGGCTCTACAGCTGCAGGTTTTCCTTATGGACGTTGGGGATCGCTACAAGGTATGTTAGAGCAACGTTTCAAACGACTTTACCCGAATAAAGAAATTGAAATTATCAATACCGCGATGGCAGCCGTGAATAGTTATACCTTGCTTGATTTTGTCGATGAAATTATTGAGCAGCAGCCAGATTTAGTCTTAATTTATGCTGGGCATAATGAATATTTAGGCATTATGGGAGTAGGTAGTGCGTTTGCAGCCAAAGGTGGACGACTTGCGACCTTAATGCATTTAAAGCTTAAAGATTGGCGACTCTATCAGTTATTGCAAAAGGCTTATTCATTTGCTTTTTCTTCAGATGTATTGCCAAGTAAGTCAAACAAAACATTAATGTCGCAAGTTGCTAAAGAAAAAGAAATTCCGCTAGATAGCGACTTATACCAACAAGGTATCGCACAATTTACTGGCAATATGTCGCTGATATTGCAAAAGTATCAAGCCGTTGGTATCCCTGTTTTATTAGGAAACTTGGTGAGCAATGAAAGTGGGCAAGTGCCATTCTCTAGTATTGAAAATGTTGATTGGAAAAAAATTAAAAGTGGCTTAAATAAAAACAATGCTCTATCAGAAATTGAGCGCTTGAATAGTAGTTTGACTGCTAATAACAATGCAGGAGATTATTATCAATTAGCACTAAATTTGCAATTGTTAGGACGATTTGAAGAAGCTAAAAAGTCCTTTGTTTTAGCAAAAGACAATGACTTATTGCGTTTTAGAGCTCCTAATGAATTCAACCTAATTATAGAGTCTTTAGCTACAAAGTATGATGCTGGCTTAATAAATGTTCAGGCGATGTTTAATAAGAATTCGATTGAGGGTATTGTCGGAAATACACTTATTCTGGAGCACTTGCACCCAACCGTTGAAGGCTACTTTTTATTAGCAGAAGCTTATGTTGATTATATGACAGATCATGAAGTGATTGCCTCAATAGCTGCGTCAGCCACTACAGGTTCGGGGAAAGTTTACCCTAGGGATAAAGCAAGGCTCGACATTGCCGTTAGTGCTGTTGATGCACTTTATGGAGAATTTGTTATTAAAAAACTTATTAATGACTTTCCCTTTACCCCATCAGTGAACCAAGGCATAAAAGACGTTGCTTTACCTGCCAGTCGAAAATTTGAAAAGCAGGCATTGATTAAGCGCATTGAGAAGAATGACTGGCTCAGTATTCAAAAAGGCTTGTTAGTTGACTATCAGAAAAGAAAAGAAGTGCCTGAGGCAGCAAGAATTGCTGCGGCAATTAGTACTGCTATGGTTGATAACCATAAAGCCTCTTACATCGCAGGGCAGCTATATCAGCAATTAAAAGACTGGCAATTAGCCCGTTATTATCATAAAAAGGCCTTGCAACAACAAGAGCAAAATGTGCCATACCTATTAGCGTTAGCCCAAGACCACTTTTTGTTAAAAGAATATCATCAGAGTTTAATTTTATTAGAAAAAGCAGATAACTTAGTGGTTAAGTCATCACCTCAAAAACAAAAAATTCTGCAGCACAAAACGAGTGTTAAACAACAAATAAAAAACACGATGAAAAGTAAGGGAACAGCTGCTTATGAGTAATGCCGTTATCAATAATAAAAGAGTGTATCAGCTCATCGCTTTGGTAATACCTTTCGCTTTTTTTGCTTTATTAGAAGGGGGGTTGCGATTTTTTGACTATGGCAGGGAAATACCACTTTTTATTGACTATCCAAATGCTAAGAATAGTACGGCACCGCAATACTTATTACCTCGGCCTGATGTCGTTAAAAGATATTTTCCACAAGGCTCAGCAGCACCTTCAGTAACTATCGAGACTAACTTTTTTTTAAAGCATAAACCTGAAAATTCCTTACGACTAGTTGTGCAGGGCGGCTCCACCGCAGCAGGCTTTCCTTTTGGTTATGGTGCTTCTATTGCTGGTATGCTTGATTATCGTTTAAAGCAAAGCTTTCCCGACCGAACAGTAGAAGTGATTAATACCGCATTGGCGGCTGTAAATAGTTATACGATGTTAGATTTTGTTGATGAAATAATTGAACAACAACCTGACGCTGTGCTCATTTATGCAGGGCATAACGAATACTTAGGTATTTTGGGGGTGGGCTCTGCTTATACAGCCGCCAATTCACCTGCTGCAACCTTGTTGTATTTAAAGTTAAAAGACTCAAGGATTTTTCAATTACTACAAAATTCCTATTGGCAATTGACTAAAACGAATGTGCCCAAAAATGCCGAAAAGTCACGTACTTTCATGTCTAAAGTTGCTAAACATAAGAACATTCCTTTTGGCTCTGATTTATATCAGGCCGGTTTAACTCAGTTTGAAAATAATATATCCAGAGTTATCGCTAAGTATCAAGCCGCAGGTATTCCGGTATTTATCAGCACTATTGCCAGCAACTTAGCAGACCAACCACCTTTTTCTTCTAGCGATACACCTACTGCTGATAACCTTAAAGAACGAAGTGCGGATGTTTATTATAAACAAGGCCAAATGTTATTAGCTAAAGGGCAGTATCGAGCGGCTAAACAGTCATTTATTAAAGCAAGGGATTATGATTTATTACGCTTTAGGGCGCCGAGTGCAATCAATGATATTGTCGTTGAGCTATCAAAAAAAGAGTCGGTGTATTTTGTTGATGCTAATAAAGCATTAATGAATGCAGCAGAGCATGGAGTTATTGGTAAATCATTGATGCTAGAGCATTTGCATCCCACTATTAAGGGGTATTTTGTTATAGCTGATAGTTTTTACCAAGTGCTCGAGCAATCCAAGGTATTTGGTGAATTTCCACAAACGATTAGCACTGAAATAGCAAAGAAAGATATACCCGTTTTTGATGCAGAAGTTTATTGGGGTAAAGCAAAAATCGCCGGTTTAATGGCAGATTACCCATTTACTAAAACTCCTCAGCAAGTTCGATTACCGTTAGCTAAAACCCCCAGTGATCGACTAGGTTTATCCGCCTATAAAAATCAAATTGGTTGGTTAACTATCGCCACAGAAAATTTAAATTATGCTAAGAAAAATGACAGCTCGCTCTACCTAAAATCGGCTAAGTTACTTGCTGATGCCATGCCATTTGATGCAACTCATAATTACCGCGCTGGAACGACCTTAATTCAGTATAAACAAGCTGTTCAAGCGCCACGCTATTTAAAACGCGCCATTGAAATAGATAATAAAAACATCAATTATCAATTAGCCCTTAGCCATGCTTATTTAGAACAACGTAAATTTGCTCAGGCGCTACCTTGGTTAGAATCCGCCCTGGTGATTGACTCTAAAAATGCTACCGCCAATGATGTATTAACAAAAGTTAAAGAGCACTTGGCTAATAGAAGTAAATAGGCTCTAAGATTCACCATTCAATTCATTTATAAAATAGTGTCACTAACGGATTACAACTTCCTCTGTGAATACGTATGCATGCACTGTCTATTAGTTAAGCAAAGCTTTAGCATAAAATCATAATATAAAAGTAGGATAATATTTTGATGTTAACAACAAGCTTTAAACAGGTATTAATCAGTACTGCATTATCTGTAGGTATAATTTCCTGTGGTGGTGGTTCTGATGATGGCGGTACAACACCTCCTCCACCTTCTACAACTCCGCCGGCTAATAGTGCGCCGACTATCTCTTCTTTTGCGGCGGAAATTAATCCAAGCTCAACACAAGAAGTCACCTACACATGGGCTGTAGCGGATACAGATGACGATGCCTTGTCATGTGTTTTAACGCTGGGTGGTGGAATTGAAAATATAAGTATTTCAGATTGTTTAGCTACAACATCAACATTGGTTACTTATGCCACTGCAGGTAGTTTTACGGCTAATTTGCAAGTAAGCGATACCAGTGCTGCGACCAGTAATACAGATGTTAATATTATCATTGAAGAAGATAACTCATTACCTGCACCTGTTGTTACTGCTGGCGATAATGAACTGGTTATTTTTTATAATCGAGCGGACAGTACCTATACCGGTTGGGGCTTACATTTATGGGCAAATGATGCTTGTACTGCCTATGATGGTTCGGCGGTAGACTGGGCTGCGCCAGTGGTAAAAACAGGTGACGATCCAAACTATGGTGCTTATTGGGTGGTTAGCTTAAAAAGTGACTTTATCCCTGCTGATTGCCTTAATTACATTATGCATAATGGCGACAATAAAGCGCCCAATGATGCCGATCAACAAGCTGGTTTATCTGGCGAACGTATGATCTGGTTGCTTGATGGTGTTAATGAAATATTTACTGAGCCTACCTTGTTTCCTTCAGGTGTGCTTATCAATAATACGGCAGCCCATTGGACTAGTTTAAATACAGTATTTTGGGATGTAGCTGGCAGCAATGTAGCGAAAGTTAAAGTTTACAGCTCAGATATTGATGACCTTGCTTATAACGGCGATACCGGTATCAGTGGTGATAATTTTATAGAATTTATGCCTACTAGTAATTCTGCCAATGCGCTAGGTATGCCTCGTTATAGTGCACTTGATGCTTTTGAAGCCTCTAATCCAGATAGTGAAAAAGCTAAGCAAATGCTTACCGGTAAATTGCTTGCTATTGCCTATGATGCTAATGATGCGGTAGTTGCTGCTACTTACGTACAAACACCTAGGGTACTTGATGCACTATACACAGCAGGTAATAATGACGCTGATGAAGCTGATCTTGGTTTAACTTATACCGCAAGCGATATTACCGCTAGCGTTTGGGCACCTACAGCTCAGCAAGTTTCTTTGAATATCTACAATGGTGACAAAGAACTACAAAGCAGTGAAGTGATGAGTATTGATAGCGCGACAGGTATTTGGTCTTTCACGACGCCAATTGCCAGCGATAGGTTCTTTTATCGTTATGAATTGACAGTGTATCATCATCAAAACCAGCAGTTTGAAACGATTTGGTCAACAGACCCTTACTCTGTTTCACTGTCTACCAATGGGCTATATTCTCAATTTGTTAATTTAGCGGATGCTGATTTAAAACCTACAGACTGGGACACTCATACCATACCTGTTATTGGTGGTATTGAAGATGCCATTATTTACGAAGGCAATATTCGTGACTTTAGTGTGCGTGATGAAAGTACCAGCGAGGCTAACCGAGGAAAATACTTAGCCTTTACAGAAGAAAACTCAGTTCCTGTTAGCCATTTGAAAAGTTTGGCTACTGCTGGTTTAACACATTTTCAAATTCTTCCTGCTAACGACATTGCTAGTGTTGAAGAAGACTTTAGCAAACAAATTAATTTAACCAATACCGTTGATGAGCTTTGCGCTTTAAAAGCCGACGCACCAGTTTGTGGTGTTGAAAACGCTGCTAGCTCGCTACAATCAGTATTTGAAAGTTATGACACCAGTACTAATAAAGCGAAATTATTAACCGAAGCAATTCGTGATATTGATGGTTATAACTTTGGTTATGATCCTAAGCACTTTAATGCTCCTGATGGCAGTTTTTCCTCTAATGCTGATGGTGTTAGTCGTATTATTGAAATGCGTTCAATGAACAAGGCATTACATGATATGGGGTTGAGAACCTCATTAGATGTTGTTTATAACCATACCAACTCTGCTGGCCTTTGGGACAACTCAGTGCTTGATAAAGTGGTTCCGGGTTATTACTACCGCCGCGATTTAACCAGCGGTAACGTAATGAACGAAACTTGTTGTCAAGATACTGAAACTGAACATCGAATGATGGATAAATTGATGCTCGATTCATTAGTAATGTGGGCGACAGAATATAAATTTGATGCTTTTCGTTTTGATATTATGGGCAGCCATTCAAAAGACTCTATTTTAAATGCCCTTGCGGCAGTTAAATCTATCGACCCTGATACTTATTTTTACGGAGAAGGTTGGGGGCGTTCAGACCAAGGTTATCAACAAGCCGGACAATATCAAATGGCGGGTACTGAAGTAGGTACTTTTAACGACAGACCTCGCGATATTATTCGTGGCGCTTCATTGTTTAATGACAATGCTAGCTTAAATGATCAAGACATTATGCGTTTAGGATTATCGGGTACTTTGCAAGATTATCAGTTGCAAGATAAAGCCGGAAATATCCAATCAGGAAAGAACTTTTCTCAATCATCTTATGCTAAAGATCCCGCGGATATTATCAACTATGTCTCTAAACATGACGGCTCTACTTTGTGGGACAAATTGCAATATGGTTTAGCGACAGACATGGCTGTTGATGATCGTGTACGTGCACAAAATATTGCTATAACTATGCCAATGTTGAGTCAGGGTATTCCATTTTTACAAATTGGTGGTGATTTACTACGCTCTAAATCAATGGATAAAAATAGCTATAACAATGGCGATTGGTTTAACTTAGTCGACTTTACTAAAAATACTAACAACTGGAATGTTGGCTTGCCATTAGAAATTGACGACGGTAAATCGGTTGATGATGTCAAAGTGATTATTGCTAATGCTGAAACGTCAGTGCAAGCTAACCATATTGAATTTGCTAGCCAAGTATTTAATGAATTTGTTGCTATTCGAAGCAGCAGTAAGTTATTTAGGTTAGCGAGCGCTCAGGATGTTTATGAACGAGTAGGATTTCATAATACTGGTAGTAACCAAACCAAAGGCTTAATTGTTATGAGTATTGATGATGGTACGGGGAATACACCTGAGCTTACCGACATCGATGCTAACAATGATGCAGTTTTAGTTGTTATTAATGGCACTGCAAGTGAGCAATCACATACTGTGCCAACCGCTACAGGCTTTGAACTGCACAGTGTTCAGCAAACATCTGTTGATGCTAGTGTACAAACTGCAAGTTTTACCGTTGGAGCTAATAACGGTACATTTACTGTTCCAGCATTAACGACTGCCGTTTTTGTTAAACCACAAGGCGCGAGTCAAGGTGTTGGATTGTCTGCCGGTGCTACGCGCGATGCTCCAGATATTGCCCCCTTCGGTAATAATACTATTTATTTGAACGGTTCAATGAATAACAATGGCGCTGATGGTTTTACCAGCGACGATACCTTTACCTATGACGGTAATGGTGTTTATAGCCTAGACACCACGTTAACTGCTGGTGTGCAATCTTTTACTATTACATCGATTAACGCAGTGGCTGTAGATTTAGGTTTTAGCGATGTCAGTATTGGTGCAAGTTCTATTTCAGTTACCGATAATGGCGGCAGTATTGACTTTACTGCCGATGCTGAAGGTAACTTCACTTTCACTCTTGATGCCTCAAGTGCCACACCAGAGTTAACCATTAGCAGTGTTTCACCTATGGTTGATTGTACAGCCTTGACTGACTCTGCTGATGCCATTCCATTTGCGATTGCTGGTGATGGTCAGCTTTATATAAAAGGCGATCATTCAGGTTGGAACCCTGAAGAAGCTTATCGCTTACATTACAAGGGTAATAACGTATATCAAGCCGTTGCCGATTTTGATGGCGCAATGCAGTTTAAATTAGCGTCAAGTGATGGCAATTGGCAAACCCAACTATGGGCGCAAGCTAACGGT
>Ga0209707_1000504_pt1 | contig 23532 bp, 21 predicted proteins | sample EN4Hudsemesocosm_FD_184630 | JGI IMG/M metagenome (GOLD analysis project Ga0209707, IMG submission 184630) | Methane-oxidizing microbial communities from mesocosms in the Hudson Canyon - EN4B Hudson Canyon (SPAdes) (version 2) | ecosystem: Environmental > Aquatic > Marine > Cold seeps | place... | reverse complement strand
AAATAACAGGGAAGTCTAACTGCTCGTCTGTTGCACCCAAGCTATCAAATAAATCAAAAACCTGATCCATAACCCAATCTGGACGCGCGCCAGGACGGTCAATTTTGTTAATAACAACAATAGGGCGCAAACCCTGCTCAAACGCTTTAGAGGTCACGAAACGGGTTTGAGGCATTGGACCGTCAACCGCATCAACTAACAGCAGTACTGAGTCAACCATAGAGAGTACACGTTCAACCTCTCCACCGAAATCTGCGTGCCCAGGGGTGTCAACGATATTGATGTGGTAATCATTCCACTGAATAGCCGTATTTTTTGCCAGGATGGTAATGCCACGCTCTTTTTCCTGGTCATTGGAATCCATGATACGTTCTGCGCCTTCATCCCTGCGCTCGAGAGTACCCGACTGACTCAATAGTTTATCAACTAACGTTGTTTTACCATGGTCAACGTGAGCAATGATGGCGATATTTCGTAGATTCTGAATCACAGGCTTTTACCAATCCGACAATGAAAAAAATGGACGCGAATTATACAGCCGCCAGAGACAAAGTGGAAGAGAAAGGTTAAATACTCGCAAAACCCTCCCAAACAAACAGCAACGCACCATGGAGGCGCACCAACTCCGCCCAGCGCACCAAACTAAAGCATTGCTCACAAAAAAGTATTTCATAGAGTTTCTATCGCATTGATTTATAATGTTATTTCACGTTATTAAATAACTGGCAGTCATATTGCATTATTAAGTGCAACAAAATTTTGAAGAAAATTGTCTGGAGTCATGCTATTCTCTCGCTGCTTTCTTCAAACTTGTGCCCCATTGCCAGAATGACAGGGGCAACAATACAAACAATCATCCATCAGATGGAGTACATAGAATGTCAGAGAAAACTCTGAATCTCATTAAAGAGCACGATGTAAAATGGGTAGACCTTCGATTCACTGATACCCTAGGTAAAGAACAGCACGTTTCACTTCCTTTACGTGAAATTAATGAAGACTTCTTTGAAGAAGGCAAAATGTTTGACGGTTCGTCAATTGCCGGCTGGAAGGGCATTAACGAATCAGACATGATCCTTATGCCTGATGATTCAACTGCTGTTATCGACCCGTTCACTGAAGACGCTACATTAAACTTGCGCTGTGATATCGTTGAGCCTACTACAATGCAAGGCTACGAGCGTGACCCACGCTCTGTTGGACGTCGCGCAGAAGAATATTTGAAATCTACAGGCATTGCAGACTCTGCATTGTTTGGTCCTGAGCCTGAGTTCTTTGTATTTGATGATGTTAAGTGGAAAACCGAAATGAACGGTGCCATGTACTCAATCAACTCTGAAGAAGCGGCATGGGTTTCTCACGAAGATATCGATGGCGGCAACACTGGACACCGTCCAGGCGTTAAAGGCGGTTACTTCCCTGTTCCTCCAGTAGATTCTCTACACGACCTTCGTGCAGCCATGTGTTCAGCAATGGACGCTATGGGCTTAGTTATTGAAGTTCACCACCATGAAGTTGGTACTGCTGGTCAGTGTGAAATTGGTGTTGGCGCAAACACACTAGTTAAGAAAGCTGACGAAGTTCAGATTCTTAAGTACTGTGTACATAACGTTGCTCACGCATACGGAAAAACAGCTACATTTATGCCTAAGCCAGTTGTTGGTGATAACGGTTCTGGTATGCACGTTCACCAGTCTCTTTCAAAAGATGGCTCAAACCTCATGGCTGGTGACGGCTACGCAGGGCTTTCTGATGAAGCATTGTTCTACATTGGCGGCATCATTAAGCACGCTAAAACAATCAACGCTTTCACTAACGCATCTACCAACTCGTACAAGCGCTTAGTTCCTGGTTTCGAAGCACCTGTTATGCTTGCATACTCTGCACGTAACCGCTCTGCATCTATCCGTATTCCTTTCGTTAACAGCGCGAAGGCACGTCGTGTAGAGGTTCGTTTCCCTGATCCAACAGCTAACCCATACTTAGCATTCTCTGCTATGTTGATGGCTGGCCTTGACGGAATTCAGAACAAGATCCACCCTGGCGATGCTATGGATAAGGACTTGTATGACCTTCCTGCTGAAGAAGCAGCTGAGATCCCAACAGTTGCGGCAACATTTGACGAGGCATTGAATGCTCTTGAAGCTGATCACGGATTCCTAGTTAAGGGTGGCGTGTTCACTGAAGACATGATCGAAGGTTACCTTGAGCTTAAGCGTGGTGAAGTTGAGCGTTTGAACGCAACAACTCACCCTGTTGAGTTTGACATGTACTATTCTTTATAAGTACTGGTCTCTATAAGTACTAGTCACTGCATTTAATCTAACTGCAGTGACCAGCATAAAAAAGCCCCACATTGCTGGGGCTTTTTTTTCGCCATTCTTATCGACTACTGCTAGTATTGTAGTAACCCAATCTCATAATAACTTGATTTTACAGTTGCTAATTCGAATATAGGCGGTTGAATAAATAATGAATATTTTTAAGACAAGCATCCTTCCTATCGCACTAGTTACAACAATCACTGCGGCAATATCTGCAAATACCATCGCGGAAACAAATGTTTATAAATCAGTAAACGAAGAAGGTGTTGTGGAATACAGCGATCAACCTCGCGAAGGCGCTGAAACAATCAAAGTTAAAAACCCTCAAAGTGTTACCCTTCCTAAGGGCTCTGATGTTTTTAGCCCAGCAGGAGATAATAACGAGCCTAATGACAAAAATACCTACCAAAGCATTATAATCACTCAACCAGCACACGACAGCGCTTTCAATTCAGGAAGCGGTCAAGTTTCAGTTTCATCAGAAACAACCCCTCCACTTAGCAATAACCATTCTATTCAATTGGTGGTTGATGGCACTAGCTACAACAGCAACAAGAGTGGTAGCTTTAGCTTAACGAATGTAGATAGAGGCACCCATCAAGTACAAGTAAACGTAATTGATAACAATGGAAAAATACTCATCAGTAGCGATATTACAACATTCACTCTTCATAGAACTAACGCACAAAAAAGACCAACACCCACTCCGCGACCACGCCCTTAAGGAAGCTAGCCCTACATACAAAAAACGCACGCACCATACAGGGGCACAACTTTATTCATAAAAACAATTGTGCGCCAACAACTAACACTCAACTCTCCTGACACGCGCCTCAATTCATAGCAATACCTTCTAAAGTAAACAGTCAGTTTTTTAGTAGCTCCTTTTTGGGGCGGATTCATGCTATGTTGAGCGCAAACCACTTATGTAATTCAACATATTATTCTATTGATACAGATGTGGTTTGCTTTTTGCTTTAGCAATGCAGTGCGGCCCGAACATTTTATTGATTTTTTATAACAAACCATAAGCAGGGAATTTGATGCAATGCTAACAAGCCATTTTCATAAGCGCCTGCTTGAAAACCTTTCAACCTCAGTCATTTTGCTAGACCAACAATTGCAAGCTACTTACATGAATCCCGCTGCAGAAATGCTATTGGAGGTTAGTGGAAAACGTACAAAAGGTGCATTCGTACGTGATTTATTTATTGAGTCACCTGATAGCGTCGAGTCACTCAAAAAGTCATTCTTACTTGGTCACTCATATACAAAAAGAGAAACTGAATTTTTACTGCATAATGGCAACAAAATCACGGTTGATTACTCTGCGTCACCGGTAACAGGAGCATCCCCTCCCCTGCTACTCGTTGAAATTCAGGCAAGAGACCGCCTCCTTCGTATTAGCCGAGAAGAAGACCTGCTAGCAAACCAAGAAACCGCACGCATTCTAATTAGAGGAATGGCTCACGAAATTAAGAACCCTCTAGGTGGCATTCGTGGCTCCGCTCAATTATTAGAAAGAGAACTTCCTGACCCTTCGCTTCATGAATACACACAAATCATCATTGAAGAAGCTGATCGCTTACGGAACCTAGTAGATAGGATGCTTGGGCCAAATAAAGCATTCAAACTTGCGCAGTGTAATATTCACGAAGTGCTAGAACGTGTTTATAGCTTAATTAATGTAGAAGCTAAGGGGCGCATCCGTCTGGTTAGAGACTACGACCCAAGTATTCCTGAATTTGAAGGCGATAAAGAGCAGCTTATACAAGCCTTCTTGAATATTTCACGTAATGCAATGCAAGCACTCACACAGCAAACAAACCGAAAAACACCCGGCAGCATTACGTTTAAAACACGCCCATTACGACAGTTTACTATCGGGCATACTCGCCATCGACTTGTGCTTCGTGTTGATATCCTGGATGACGGGCCTGGCATACCTGAAGGTTTAGTACAAAATATTTTTTACCCTATGATCAGCGGTCGAGCTGATGGCACAGGGCTTGGTTTATCTATCACTCAAGGCATTATTGGCCAACACCATGGTTTAGTTGAATGTGTGAGCAAACCGGGTAAAACCAATTTCATTATCTTTATTCCTCTTGAGAATAACTTGGAGCTTATGTAATGACAGGATCTGCGAATGTCTGGATTATTGACGACGACCGATCAATTCGTTGGGTGCTAGAAAAAGCACTAGGACAAGAGAACCTGAATATTCAATCGTTTGAAAATGGTGATGGCGTTCTAAATCGCCTTCAGCGCGAAATGCCTGACGCCATCATAAGCGATATTCGCATGCCAGGTATTGACGGGCTTGAGTTACTGGAAGAGATAAACAAGCTCTACCCTGAAGTACCCGTCATAATAATGACCGCACACTCTGATCTTGAAAGTGCCGTATCATCCTATCAAAGCGGTGCTTTTGATTACCTGCCAAAACCTTTTGATATTGATGAGGCGGTTACACTGGTAAAGCGCGCTATTGCGCACTCTCTAGAACAAAGGGCTCAGCAACTAGATAATACGACCGAGATACTTCAAAAAGACACTGAAATTATCGGTGAAGCACCGGCCATGCAAGAAGTATTCAGAGCTATAGGTCGCCTGTCTCAATCTAATATTACTGTTTTGATCAATGGTCAATCGGGTACCGGTAAAGAGTTAGTAGCACGTGCATTACATCAACATAGCCCGAGAGCCAAAGGGGCATTTATTGCGCTTAATATGGCCGCTATCCCTAAAGACCTTATTGAGTCAGAGCTGTTTGGGCATGAGAAAGGCTCTTTCACGGGAGCTGGAGGGCAGCGCCAGGGACGCTTTGAGCAAGCCAATGGTGGCACGCTGTTTCTGGATGAAATAGGTGATATGCCGGCCGACACACAAACACGTTTGTTACGAGTACTAGCTGACGGTGAGTTTTACCGTGTGGGTGGTGCCAGTGCGGTTAAAGTTGATGTGCGCATTATTGCGGCAACTCACCAAGATCTTGAAAAGTTAGTACAGGCTGGTACATTTCGGGAAGACCTTTTTCATCGTTTAAATGTAATCAGGATTCACCTACCTAAGCTTTGTGAACGCAGTGAGGACATAGAGCGATTAACCAGCCATTTTTTAATTAGCGCAGCAGAGGAGCTAGCTGTTTCCCCCAAGATTCTTCGTGATGAAACAGCGGAATATCTAAGTAGCCTTCCCTGGCCAGGTAATGTGAGGCAGCTCGAAAATACATGCCGCTGGCTCACTGTTATGGCAAGCGGGCGTGAAATTCATATTGCAGACCTGCCACCCGAACTACTTGACCAAGATGAAACAGCGGCCACCGCTACTAGCTGGCAAGAGGGTTTGAGGAATTGGGCAGATCAGGAGTTAAAGCGAGGTAAAGAAGGCATTCTTGATATCGCCGTACCTGAATTTGAACGCATAATGATTGATTCGGCTTTAAGGCATACAGGGGGGCGACGCCGTGATGCCTCTATTTTATTGGGATGGGGGAGAAATACGCTAACCAGGAAGATTAAAGAGTTGGGTATGGACTCTGAAGGCAATGGGGATGACGAAGAGTAATGACTAATTACTCACTTCTCGCCAATAAATGATTCGGTCGTGCCCTCGGTATCGGCCGAAGGTGGCGGTTGATGTGGGATTATCATTTTGTTCGCCAGATACAGTCAAATCACAAGCCTGAGTTAAGTCCAATCCATCGCCATTCCAATCAAATTTAAGCCACGCATCTACAGTTAAACATAAATTCGCTGTACCTTCATGCCCTACTCCTGGAGCACTTAATTCAATTTGGTCAGCAAGGGGAGCGAAACCGGAACTGGCCGTACCTGAACCTAAAGGAGTGGTTGTTCCACCTGCTTTCAAGCTGGGATCTACTTGCATACCCATAGAGTCATAGACAGAGCAGCTATCATCAGTGTTGGTTACAAAGGTTGTACCATCATAATATTGCGCAGACATAGGTATTTTTAATGGGGCGGTTTCTGGGCCAAATGCGTTTTCCAAAACCCACCTTCCATAACGAAGGAATTCATCATTGGCGATGTTCTGGTCACCCCCTGCGGGGTCTGTGTCTCCAGAGAAACCTATATTGCTTAGTGCATTAGCACCTGTCACGCCATCACTGTCTTCCAACTCAATATTAAGCTGAACGTCTGCATCAAACGGTGCTATCAAGCCAGTTGAAGGACGACCATATATAAATTCATCAGTAGCTGCATCATGTAGAGTGAATACAACTTCCCCTCCTACATCATCAATAACACCATAACTTTGATTTGCATCTGGAGCAGATAATATTGCATCACCCAGCACGTTATCAGTATAACAAAACCCTTTTATTGAACCGGAGCCATGACAGCTACTTTGCTCTTGTAGGTCTGCCCCTAGCTTCCAGAAATCTTTTTCATAGTTTTCGGTTTTATCTCCATGGGCATTAACTGCAGTAATCGTTACATCTGGCGGAGTTAAAAACAGGAACGGCTGGTCCATATAAGTGAAACTAGAGTTACAAGATTTATTAAAGGTAGCAGGAGAAAGACTCGCAAAAGATATATCAAAACTAGCAGGGTAAAAGCGACCCACTACACCACTGGCACCATGCACATTGACCGCGGGATTGTTCAAATAACCAGGACTAGTTAAAACAGCCTTTATTTCAATAATACCTACTTCATTAAACTGAGCTTTTTTAGTCGCAACACCGGAGCTAAAACGGGGGTCTTCAACTACATTTAAACCCGGATCCGTTCCTGTACCTGGGGTGGGTAAAGGTGCTGGCAAAATGAGTAGTGAGGATAAATCTATTGGCTCAAGTTCAGGGTTAGCAAGATCAGTTTCATTTCCAAATGAAGCCGCGACCAGGTTATCACTAAGCGCTGCATTATTGGATGGATCACTATCATCATGTCCATCAGGATGGCCATCACCATTACCATCATCTCCAGCATCATAACGAACGGCCGTCACTTTAACCGTAAAATCATTGCCTGCAGCAATATATTTCTCACCATTTGCATTAGCTGCCTTTGGGTTACCTATTACCTCAAGGTAAAAACCAAATGGCCTCACAGCCCAAGGGCTAAATATATTTGAACTGATAATAGGTAGGGGGCTCCCCAGCTCATCTACAACAAAGTCACTAGTATCATCCAGTAAATTCAATGTATGCTGAGCAACGTCTGTTGTACGCCAGTTAAATAAAGCCAAACCGCTTGAAAAATCCAATGTTATATTATTTGATGCAGGCAGTGATGCAGGCATCGATATGGCTCCCACATCATCTAGTAATTTTGGGGCAGCCCCACCAGCGTCATTCACGCCGTTAGTAATCCACGCTTTTAGGTCAAATAAACCATGGTAGTTCACATTTACAGCGCATAAGCCTGAAGTACTATCTTTAGTCCAAAGCGACGCTATAAACTGATGATCTCTACCCGCGACCACATCATAATCAAGCGCATCATTTTCGGAAATAACAAATACATTATCAGAAAAAGTGATTTTTGATGATGTAGATAGCACTGATTCGGCATTATCTTCAACACTTACTGTTAAGGCATCCGCATGTGTATTCTCTAAGTTAAGAGTAATATCGCCATTATCGCTTGCAGCAAAAGCATATTGAACGTCTCCATCATCATCGTCATCCGGATCAGGGCTTAAATTGCCGTCAGCCGTTTGTTTAGACCAGTTACCATGATTACTGCTAGTTGAAATATCCACCGTTCCTGTATAGCCAGTGATGACATCTCCATTAGTATCAATGGCGGTTATTAGCACAGAAACAGGGGCGCATGTACTGCCTGTTGGCGGTACAGTAATATCAAAGTGATCTAATGAAGGAACCACCAAAGAACAAGGGTGGGTCTGCTGGTAGATGATATTAATACCCGACGCAGACAAGACTGATGAGTATATTTGAACTTCATCTATCTGGCCCTCAAAAGAACCTTCATAGAACAGCACAAACCAACTGGCAGGGCCGCTAATAGATAACTCTGTACTATTTACTGATAGAGAGTCATTTGAAGCGGATGATGCTTTAAGCTCTCCATTTATATATAACTTTTGCTCTCCATTTTTAAACGTTGCGGCCACATGAGCCCAAGTATCTTCACTTAATGATGATGTGCTTTCTAATGACCCTCCTCCCCAATCAAGTACCAGCTTACCATCCGTATTAACGGATAATTTATAGTTATCGCCCTTCGAAACAATGACATCTTCAAGCAAGTTAGGGTTAAAAAAGCTGCCACTCAAATGGGTTGGCCTTACCCAAGCAGTGAGCGTTAACTCACTTTCCAGGTCAAGCCTGGAGTCATCTGCAACCTCTACTCGCCCCGTTGAATAACCCCCATCGTTAAAGTTTCCATACCGACAGGTTCCCGGGTCACCTTGTCTGGCAGGGAGAGGAGCTACATCACCTGTATCTGAAACCCCTCTTGCAGTTCCATGCAGGTAATCTCCCGCACTATTTATTACCTCTCCAAAAGATCCAGTCCATGAGCTTTGCTCCATCTGCCAGCTCCCAATCGCTGAAGGCATAATAGTTACCACACCAACTTGACCTACAATTCTTGCATTACTGGCACTAGTCAGTTGCACGTAAAAACGAGTAACGTTAGTGTTACCCGTAACCGTAGTAGGAACGGATATAGTTGTGCTTAACTGACCTGCACCAATAGACCCTGTTCCACTGGTAAACTGGTAATCCACACCTGCCTGAGCCGTATTATCCTGAGTCTCATAAGTGAAGCTAATGACATCAGAATGAGTGGCGCTTAATGTTACCGTTAGCGTAGCGGTCTCCCCTTGCATTACAGCAGTATCAGCGATAGAAATATCAGGCCCTGTAATGTTTCCTCCATTATTATCATCCCCTGGTGTGTTATCCCCCGAGTTACCAGACTCTTCAACCCATACACCTGTTCCATCAGGGTGCCGTGATGCTGTATGAGTTGTATTATTACTGTTAATCTCCCAAGGGTAGGCAGAGGCACATGAGTTATCCCTTTGAGGCGTGTAGCCTTCAGCACTAACATAGTCGATAGTATCGCCATTGCCATCTTTGAAAATAACGTCCGTTCCATCCCGAAAGTTAATATAATTTTTTGATGAAATCGCTGATTTTGGAATTGTTATCCACGGCAAGTTACTATCATCGGCAATCGATAATGAAATATTTCCTGTACACCCTCCTCCGCTTCCGCTTCCGCAAATACGAACCGTCCACTGATCATAATCGGTGCTGGTTAATGCACTACTTAAAAGTTTTACTTCAACAAAACGGGTATTATTACCACTGCGATGAACTTCATTAATGGTAGCCAAACCATGATAATCTACAGAGCATTGAGCATAAACGTTTGACGCTAGCCCAAACAATGCAAACAAACTAACAATAAAACTAATAAGGGCTTTTTTTAGGTTCATACTACTGCCTCGCCCGAACATCAATAACACGCACAGCGCGATCCAAACTACTACCACATGAACCAGTACTGTTAAGTTTAAAGTAATCAATACCGTCAACGGCTACGCAACTACGAACCACTAAAGCTTCACAACCGTTTAGCCCTGCCGCAGAAAAACTAAATGTTGAAGTTTGCGAACTGCAACTAGCCGTACTACCTGATGCGGGAAATATCTTTGCCATATCGGCTTGAGCGCCACTTTCGGCGGCATAAAAAGCACGCATTGAATTCACATCCAAACCAAACCCAACACCGGAGCTTTCTTCAAGATCTGTTATTGCAGCTATAATCATTGCTAGTATGGTGATGATAAATAGCGCCATAGGCAGACCTATACCGCGTTGTTTTTTGATCGATAGCTTTTTAATATCAGGGGACATTTCGGATCTGTACCTCCTGATCAACTTCATGGGTTGCGCCATTGTCTAGTCTAAAGTGCATAGAAACAATAGCATTACGGGTGAGTGTTGCTGGTGCAATCAAGAATGACGATGAGGTGCTATTGAGTTTATCAACAATAATCTGTCGGTTAGATGCGGCCGGTATAGTAAAGGATGTGTTAATTCCATACCCGCTGTAGCGATAAAGTCGTGAACCATCAATACAATACATAATGGGGTTTTGGGTAAAATAAAACCGTCGTTCGGGCGAGCCAGTTGAAAATATAAAATCGCTACCTAAGGTAATGGTATCAACATCATCCACGCTGCTGATTGAAGACACAGTACTAGTACTTAGCGGCCCAGGGTTATTTTTTCCATACACACCGCCAGTACTCGTTGGATAAACGGCTACACGATTACCTGTAGGCGTTGGAGTTAAACCTGAACTTACTGCCGTAAAGGATTTAGGCGTTAAGGGTGTATCCCCAGGTAAAGTCAGATAGTGAGAGCCCCCCACCATTGGGATAAATTCAAGGCATTTACGCAAGGTATTAAGGCGAGCGCTATTGGGCAATGCATTGCGTAATTCACGGCTTATTTTTTCAGAGGCGATCCAACCAATGGTGGCCAACTGTTGTCGGTCTGCTGCATCAGAATAGCCTTGGGTGGCCTGACCTATAAACTGTACTGAGCCAATGGCTAATATGCCTGCAATCACAATCACCATGATTAGCTCAACCATGGTGAAGCCTTTTTGAGGGAGAACACTAATACAAGCGTTCATCAGAAATTACCCCGATAAACACTGAAAGGCATGGTGCTATTGTTTGGTGAAATAACGCTAACAGTGATGAGTTTTGCATATTTATTATCACTCAACCCTACATCACTACCAGCACATACAACCGTCACATTGACCGTGTAGCCATCATATCCTGTCATATCGGTATCAGTCACCAATTTAGGCGGGTTATCGCTCAGACCATTATAGTCATCTACCGTATCATAGTTGTCTCGCCCGCCACCGGCAGGCCCCGCAACATTACAACTGATGCTAGTAGGTGCGGGAATGCCGCCAACAGGGGTATTTTCATCATACTTTTTACTTAGAATTTCGTCTAAATAAGCTTGAGCCAGTTTTAGTGATTTGTTTTTCCATAAGGGGTCTGCACTTCGGCCCATTGTAGTACTGAAAACGGTGAGCACTGCGGTCATAGCGATAGATATCAACACGATTGAAATGACCATTTCTACCAGCGTCATACCATTTTGTTCATTGTGTTTATGACGGTTATACATCAGGGGCACGCTCCACTTGAGTCATAAGCATAACCTGTTGATGATAAACAAACGGTGTAGCTGTTCGCAGAGGAAAAAACTACTCGATAGCTATTCCCGCCCCCTATATTGCCATTGCGATCGTAAGAGAAGCTTAGAGTCGCGGGAGTGATGGTTAATGTTCCTCCTGCTCTTTCAGCTTTACGACTTAACAGGGGATCTGTTAGGTCGGCTCGACTCACGGTAAATTCCCATGCATTAGCGCTTTGCGTAATGGTAAAGGTTACATCCTCACCAGAGGTTAAGGCCGCTTGCTCGGCCAGAATCGCGGCGGATATAAATTGGTCTTTAGCGAGAAAAGAGGAGTAAGCATCTCTTGATGCGAAAAGAGACATGGCACCAGCACTCAGGACTCCCAGAATGACTAGCACCATGACAAGCTCTACTAGGGTAAAGCCTTTGTTTTTTACAGGGAGGGCTTTGCCCTCCTTTATGGAGTCATCAAACATTTAAGTAAATGCTAGGCTGTCGCGACCCTACAAGCAGATTAGCAACCAGCAGTGCTAACAGCAACGCTATAAGGTGCAGTAAGAGGTGCAGTATCGTCCGTGGCTGCATTTGCAGATGTATACTCAACTTGGCACTCTGTTCCTGTTGGTGGAGTATAACCCGTTAACGTATATGTAATAGTTGCACCGCCGGTTGCAGCGCCTGTATCACCGGTATAATCATTAGCATCCACAGCTACCGCAGCACTAACCCCTGCAGCGTTAGCCGTAGGGTATCCGTTTACCATTGTAATCGTCTGCCCTTCTAAGCTCACTGAGTCGCCTAAATTACCGTTATTTGCAAGTTGTCTAGAATGCGCAATTGCTGCTCCAGATTTCAAAGCACCTGCTAATCCTTCTATTGACGATGTTCTAGCATCCCCTGTCAAATCAGCAAATCTCGGTAAAGCAAACGCTGACAAAATACCCAAAATAACAATAACCATAACCAGTTCAATTAAAGTAAAACCAGACTGGCTGTTTTTCATATTCTTCATGTATAACTCCTGCTTAATAAAAATATACAATGTACTTATAAATTGTTTATCAACCTTCGTCGATAAGGGATTTCCAGTAGCCAGGCGATTTAATTGACATTAATATCGACTGACCCGAAACTTTTTTGTGGCACAACTAACGATTAATTAATAACCGTAAACACCTCACCTTCATTAGGGTCATACTGCACATAATTACCTGTTGTATCTCTCTGATAGGTATATCGGCAGTCTCCGCCATTTACTGAGGCTTGATAATCACTTCCTGTACCCGTGCTCACACTAGGGGCACTGGTTTGTAATAATTTAATCCATAAATCACGGCATTCTGTGTTGCTCATGGCATCTGGGTTAGTGTTGCCATTTACACCGGTTGGCCAGCCCTGGTCACTGGTGTCGATTGTTTCATCACCGTAACCGGGTAAATTTATTACCGCACCACTGCTGCCATTAGCTAGCCACTGTGAGCGAGCCAAGGCAACTGAAGCAGCCATTGCACCTCCGCTGCCTTCTACGCTGCTTTTGTGTGCTTCATCGGCCATATCAGCAAAACGAGGCAGTGCGAATGCAGATAATATTGCTAAGATGGCAATAACTACTACGAGTTCAATTAATGTAAAACCCTGAGGTTGTTGAAACGGTAACTGCTGCTTCATCGCTTACTCACTGTTAAATATTCATTATTACAAAGGATTTATTGCAAACCACCGGTATTCCTGTAATGGCTGTAGCTTTAATCCTATCAAACGCTCTTTTTGTTCATCAAAATGAGCATTCTGATTTTGATCTATATAATCCAAGGCCACACTAAACCTTATAAACTCTGGCTTATCCGTGCCTGTTATCTCAACCATATCCGTATTGATGACCCGGTAGACAATTGCTTTCTCAGTACTTGAGAAGAACCAGTGGCCGGGTGCCACATGAGTGAACTCTTCGCCAAAGGTTCCACCGTCAACAATACCACTATAGTTCATAGGTGTGGTTTTCATCCAGCTCATAGGGTTATGATTTACAAAGTTTTTCATATCCCCCTTTTTGTTCTGAGAAACCTTTTCTGCCGTCTTCACTATGAGCATGGCATTTATCTCTGCCACCACCGTTCTGAACATCGCTTCTTCGGCTCTGGCCATCTCTCTTTCCAGCGCATTTGACAGGTACACCAACAGTACTGAAATAATGCAAACCGAGAGCCAAAATACTAAGCGTTTCTCGCGTTTAGCCCAGTGAAATACAGCCTTGTTAGGCATAATTACTACCCCAAAGCCGCTTTGCCCAAGTCCCATATGGGTAGGAACACACCCAATGCGAGTATTAGTACGAGGCCACCCATAGCGACAATTAATATAGGTTCGATAGATTCAGCAAGTCTCGATAAGCCGTAGTCCACTTCTTCGTCATAAAATTCGGCCACATCCAGTAGTAATTTATCAATTGAACCAGTTTCTTCCCCAACGGCCATCATTTGCAATACCAGTGGGGTAAACATACCAGAGGCTCCGGCGGTTCGTAATAAGGTATCTCCCCGTTCAATGCCAGACTTCATGCCCATAATGTGTCGGCCAATATATTTGTTGTTAGCCGATTCTGCTGCCACGGCCAGTGCGTGGTTAATGGGCATACCTGCTGCGAGCATCATAGAGAAGTTTCTTGAAAATCTGGATAGGGTGATGAGTTCAAACAAACTACCTACAATAGGGAAACGTAGTTTTAGTCGATCCCATTGATAGTGCCCTTCTTCTGTATTAGTCCAGCGTACAAAGGCGACCGCCGCCCCCACTGAAACAATGAGCATGACCCACCAGTATTCAATAAAGAAATTTGAGGTAGCGACTAGTATCTTGGTAAAAATAGGAAGGTCAGCCCCTAGTTTTGCAAATACCGAGGCAAATTTTGGAATCACAAACAAGTTGATAATAATTAATGCTGATGCCAATGCTATGATCACAAACATGGGGTAACGAGTCGCTTGCTTGATTCTACGACGGGTATCACGCTCTAGCTCAAGACTTACACTTAATTGCTTAAATGCATCCTCTAATTGCCCTGTATTCTCACCCACATGAATCATACTGATGAACATGTCATTAAATATTTTAGGATGTGACTGCATGGATGTTGCGAGGTTAACGCCGGACTCCAGACGGTTGGTTACATCATGCAGGGTCTCACGCAGCAAATCTGACCGAGTTGAATCAGCCAGCCCTCGCATAGCACGAATAATGGGGATGCCTGCACGGGTTAGAGCGTTCATTTGCCGGCAGTAAATAATCAACTCTTCGAGAGCAACTTTTGGAGAGATGATCTTTATTTTTTTGAAACCGTCCAGCACATCTTTTTTTTCAACATGCTCTGAAATTGAAACAGGGGTTAAGCCTCTGCGCAATAAATCGGACGCAGCAGCATCTTGATTAGCGGCATCTAATTTGCCGTTAACCGCTGCACCTTTTGCGTCTCTGCATTTATATTCAAACTGCGCCATCGTTAGTATTCAACCGCCCTAAGCATTGTTAATATCACCCACGTCACTCCGGTGTTCAGTGTCTTCTAATGTTGCTGATAACCTGAAGACTTCATCCAACGTTGTTTTGCCTTCTTTTGCATACTCTAATGCGCATAGCTCAAGAGGCTGATAATAACGACTGCGCTTGGCTGCTGCGGTAAATTCTGAAGGGGCATTTCTGCGTAAGGCATCTAGCATCTCTTCATCCATCTCCAACCACTCATAAACACCCATTCGTCCTTTATAACCAGTATTGCTGCACTGGTAGCAACCACTGCCTTTTGTGAACTCGCTAGGTATATGTACGCCGGAACGGGCCATGGACTGCAGCCAGATTTTTTCCTGATCGGTGGGTGAGTATGGTTGTGCGCAGTTTTCGCAGATTTTACGCACCAGCCGCTGAGCTAATACACCCAGTAATGAACTTGCAACTAAGTAAGGTTCTGCCCCCATATCAGTTAAACGCATGGCACTACTAACAGAGTCATTGGTGTGTAACGTGGATAAAACCAAGTGACCCGTCATGGCTGCACGAAGACCAATTTCAGCGGTTTCCTGATCTCGCATTTCACCAACCAGAATAACATCGGGGTCTTGCCTTAATCCGGCTCTAAGTACGGTTGAGAAATCTAGCCCTACTTTTGTATTTATCTGTACCTGAGTAAGGCGGGGAAGACGATATTCCACCGGATCTTCTGCAGTTATAATTTTTACTTCGGGTTTATTCAGTTCAGTTAGCGCACCATACAGTGTAGTGGTTTTACCACTTCCTGTTGGACCCGTTACCAGCACCATGCCATGTGGCCGGCTTACGGCAATTCTGAATCGATCTAATAAGGCTTCAGGCATACCCAGTGAAAGAAGCGAAAGCATGCCATCGGTCTGGTCAAGTAGCCGCATTACTACCGACTCACCGTATTGCACCGGCATGGTAGATAAACGAACATCTACACTGCGGCCTTTTACCCTAATATTAAAGCGGCCATCCTGAGGGATTCGCTTTTCTGAAATATTAAGCCCAGACATTAATTTAAGACGAAGCACCAATGCGGCATTAATACGCTTCTCTTTCATGACCTGCTCTTGCAGAACACCATCAATTCGCTGACGAATACGTACCAAGCTTTCATCCGGTTCAATATGAATATCTGATGCCCTGGCCTGAACCGCATCTTCAAAAATGGATTGTAGTAATTTTACAACAGGGGCTTCGCTATCATCCCCTGTTGCGGTAAGTTCTGCCAAGTCAAAGGCATCATCACCCAGCTCGTCTTCTAGCTCTTCAGCAAAGTGAGAAATTTCTTCTGTACGGCGGTAAACCAAATCTAGGGTGTTGAGTAGCTCACTTTCTCTGACTACAGCCTGACGAATAGGTTGTTTGAGGATACGGACTAATTCATCGTAGCCAAAAATATCCATGGGGTCGGTCATTCCGACCAGTAATTCACCTTGTTGCTCATCAAGCACTAGCGCTCTGAAACGTCGGGCATGATTCTCTGGCAGTTTTTTAATAAGCGCATCATCAAATTGATAATGACGAAGCTGAACAAAAGGAATACCTAACTGCTGAGACAAGAAATTAAGCAGATTGTCTTCATCAACATAGCCCAGGTCTATTAGCGTATTACCTAGTTTTCGCCCACTGGTTTTCTGCTCTTTTAGTGCGGTCATAAGCTGATCTTCCGAGATCACCTCATTCTGCACTAACAGATCACCAATTCTTATTTTTTTCTTGGGTTCAGCCATTCCTTACAACCTTCAATTATTCACTCAATGTCGCTAATCTTTGTTTAGCAAACGCCGCTAATTCTGTTCTTAATCCATCCATCTGAAGTGCTTTTTGATACGCCTTAGCTGCAGATGAATATTGCTCACTGCGATCTAAACCAATGGCCATACCCACCCACCAATCGGGCATTTCCGGGTTATAGCGAATAAGCTCTGCATAATGCGCTACCGCTTCAGTTCCATAACCCTGCTGCTGATACAATGCGGCGAGTAATACGTGATATTCAACATCAGCTGCAACCTCAGGCACCGCTGAATTTAGGACTGCAATAGCCTCATCAGGCTGGCTGTTCGCAGAATGCCAATGCGCTCTTAAACGACGCAGGTGGCTGCTTTGACTGATATCGGTACTATTTAATAAATGATCAGCGTCGGTCATTTGACGATTATTAATTAAATGCCCCACTAGTACGGCACGACTTTGTGCGTCAACGTTGTGTTGATCTATAAACTGATATAAATAAGTGCTCGCCTTTTCTACCTCACCACTTTGCAGCATTTTAGTGGCTAGATTGGCCGCTTTTTCATCTTGCTGTTCAGGGCTTAGCACCACTACTTTGCTTATTTTTTTCTTGGGTTTGGCTTTTTGAACTGGCTTCGCTTTTGGTTTTACCTGAGGCGTAACCGGCGCTTCCGGTGCATTAGCAATAGATACAGCGACGGGAACTTCTTTTTCAGTGTCAACGGGTCGCGGGCTTTCAAGGTCTAAGGGCTTTGTTTCGGGCTTAACCACACTCTTAACGACAGGCTGAACTACAACGGGTGCTTGTTTAGGCTTAGATTCGGGCTTTGGTTCTGTTACTGCATTAGCTATTACAACTGGCGGCTTTTCAGCGGGTATGTTTACCTCTACAGTAGACTCTGCGATTCGCTGAATACTACCCGATTCCGATACATTATCTTGAACGCGGGTCTGTAAATACCACCAAACCATAGCCAAAAGCAGCAGCATGACAATAATCACGCTGAGCAAAATTAAGATGGTTCGACTACCGTGAGAAGGTGCTTTTTGAGTTAATGCGCCATAGCCTTGCGCCTCTACTTGCTGACTTCTATCTGGCGCTTGTCGCTTATCCAAGTCGCGCAGCATATCGTTCATTAAACTCATTAAGAAACTCCTAACGATAGCCAGGAGAAACGAGGCATGGAGACGCTTTCGGTATCTTGAACCGCTTTTTTAACATGCTTTCGGGTCACAACTCGCTCACCTTGCCCAAACGCAGACATTAAGGATTTATGACATAAAATATTGATTAAACGAGGAATACCGCCACTTGATTTATAAAGCAGTGTGACGGCGCGTTTATCAAATAAAGCCGGTCCATTGTAACCAGCCAGCGACATTCTGTGCCCTACATATTGCTGTACGGCTTGTTTATCTAAAGGCGATATATGCTGTTGAAAGGTAATGCGCTGCTGTAGCTGCCTAAGGCTTGGGCGAGAAAGCAATTCATTTAGCTCAGGCTGACCAAACAATACCACTTGCAACAACTTAGCGGACTCTGTTTCAAGGTTACTAAGTAGACGTAAGGCCTCAATAGTCTCTTCAGGCATTGCCTGTGCCTCATCAATGACTAATGCAACACGCTTTTCTTGCGAGGCTAACTCAATTAATTTTATATTAATTTGCTTTAGTACATGATGGCCACCCTGTACCGGGTCAACAGTTACATCTAGCTCTTCAGCCACCGCAAGATAAAGATCTTCAGGTGTTAAACCAGGATTAGGTATGTAAGCGGTTACATACTCACTATCCAATGTATTCAATAACTTCCTGCAAATAAGTGTTTTTCCTGTCCCCACTTCGCCAGAAATTTTTATAAATCCCTCTTTGTTCTTCAAAGCGACCAACAGCAATTCTAATGCTTGCTGATGGGTCTCTGAATTAAGATAAAAATGGGTGTTTGGTGTTAAGGAAAAGGGTAGTTCCCTTAAACCAAAATAACTCTCGTACATAGATGACTATCTCTTCTATTTAGCTCTCGTATTTAAAACACTGACGAGTTTGGTGTATCCAGAATATCTTTGAACTCACCAAAGCGCTTACGGCTTCTGCGGATTTCATCCTCAAAGACCTTATCTTTACTAATAAGCGGCCTAAGAAGAATAACCAGTTCACTCTTCTTATTAACGTAGCGCTTCTGCTTGAACAATTCTCCTAACCAGGGAATATCACCCAAGATAGGCACTGTTGAATTCTTTTCTTGCGTGATGTTCTGAATCAAGCCACCAATGACCACAATCTGTCCATTCTCAGCTCGTATAACGCTGTCGGTTTCTCTTATGGTGCTTAGAGCTAAAGGTAAGATCACTTCATCAGACCCTAGAGAGATGGTTTTCTCCTGATCTTCAACGTCACTAATGGTTGGGTGCACATGTAAGATTATGTCGCCCTCTGCACTGATTTGAGGGGTTACATCCAAAGCAATACCCGAGAAAAAGGGGGTTAGCGTCACGTCAGTAGAGGTGCTATCAGTATTGCTGCTACTGCCGGTATCTTCATCTATATCAATATCCGTTACGAAGAACTCATCAGTACCGACTTTAATAATGGCTTTCTGGTTATTTACCGTAGAAATACGCGGGCTTGATAGTACCTGTACACTTCCCTGGGTGCTTAATAGCTGCATAAATCCAGAGAAATCGCCTATTTTTAGAGTCGCAGTAAACACCCCACCCAAATCATTAGTAATAAGGTCTGAACCCATATTTCCACCCACTAACTTTTTAGGCAGGCCATCGGCACCAATAGAGCTGCTTGTTTCTATTGCAGTCCAGTCAATCCCTTGCTGGTAACTCTCATTAAGTTCAACTTCAAGAATTTTTGCTTCAAGTACCACCTGACGCTTCATAATAAGCTCGGTCTGGCGTAAATAATTTTCTACTGACAGTAACTCATCTGACATAGCTCTTACTACAACCATGCCAGCATTAGGTGTAACCACCACTTTGCGGCCTTCTCCGCCTCCAGCAATTAGCATGAGTGTTTGACTTAGCTGTGACCAGAAATTATTTTCACTCGTGGTGCTAATGCGTGTGCCTATGACTTTGTCTGTGGTCGAGTCTGAGCTACCGGAGTTATTACTCCCTCCACTGTCATCACTTGAGTTACTTCCCTCAGAAACACTGCCTGAGCTCACTCGCGTTTCTGATGCCCCCATACGTTTAACATTAAGGTAGTTAATCTGAAATATTTTAGTTCTTAACCCACCGGGCATCACGCGGTAAAGATTACCGTTACCTTGAAAATCATAACCATAAAGCTCTTTTGTTAGAGACATCACCTGAGGCACGGTCACATTTTTAAGTTCTAAGCTTATTTTTCCTTTAACATCAGGGTGCACAACCATGTTGTAGTTTGTGCCTTGCACGAGGCTTCTAAAAAAGTCTCGGGCATTAACGTCTTTTACTGCAATATCGAAACGGGTTTCCTGTACCTGTTTCGCAGGTGTAGCACTTAACAAGGGTAATAAAGCACTTGCTACGTTGTCTGGTAATTTTTTGGGTAACGCCTTGTCATATTTCGCAATATCTGCATCCAGCATTTCATTAATGTCACCCGCACTGGTCGACGACACACTCCTAGGTGAGACCTGCATAGGAGTATTGGAACAAGCCGAAACAAAACCCGCCAATGCTAATACTGTAAACAGTCTTAACGTCTTAGACCGCATAATTAAACCCATAAATACTCCAACTTACCGCGTGCGCTTAATAGATATAGGTTGCTTCCAGCGCAACACTTTTGTACCGTCATTCACTAATAGATGTACGGAACTCTCTGTAATTTTTAATACTTTTGCCCCACTGACGTGATCACCTACAGTCACCGATTTACCATTAATAATGGCCTGCTTTCGCTCTGATGCATAAAGTAAATAGTTCAGTTTATAGCTTTGCTTTGGCTTAGCTCTTTGTTTAGGCTTGGCCCAATCGAAAGGCTGAGTAGGGTCTTTTAATTTTTCACCATCAGGCAGAGTCATGGTTCCTGCAAACCCTACAGAATTTGTAAAAAATATCGCCATTATAAGAACGGATAATAAATATAAAATACGTTTAAACACCTATCCAGTCCTCCTCAAGGCTGAGCGTACTGATTTTAATGGTCACTCTGGCTTTGGGATAATCAATCACTTCATAGTTCATTGTTTCCCAGCTAAACCCCTTCAAACTTTCCAAGCGTTTTATATATTCAAGTACATCAAAGTACTCGCCATCCATAACCAACTCCATACTATGTCGGTATAGACCTGCTTCTTCTTTCGAGTCGTTTTCCACCTTTTCACTAGGTGGGTCAAACGGTGCGACGGGCATATTTTTTAAACTAATTAATTTTAGATTCGCTTGCTGCTGTAGCATTGAACGTAAAACATCAGCCATTTTTTCAGGTGCGATTAAATCACTCAACTGACGCTCAATTTCAGATTTCATCTTCGCCAACTGAACTTCCAACTCCGTTCGCTGAACCCTCAATTCTTTATTCGGGTCATCCTTAAGTCGCCGCTCTAATAAAAGCTGTTGTTGTGCAAAATTTGCTTGCTGCTGAGTCAGTGAAATTAAATTTCTAGACGCGGCCTTGTCTCGATCTTGCAAAGGAGCAAAAATAAACTGTCCCCAAATAAACACCACACTCACAATGATCGCACCTAACAAAATACCTCGCTCTCTAAGAGTGAGTGCCTCTACTTGCTCAGATAGTTTTTCCCAGCGCTGAATGAGCTCTTGTTTATTCATTGCTCATCTCCAAAGTTAATAAAAGAAGATGAAAGGGTAAAATGTAATAATTTTTCGCGGTCTTCATCTGATGCAAGCTGAAATAAATCAAATGTCCGGCCTAAAAATAAGGTTTCATCCCGAAGCATTTGCAAATAATGCGGAACAGATTCTGCCTGAAGCGTTTTGCCTTTTAACCCTACTTTGTGGCCGCCATCCGCAAACTGAATTTGAGTTAGCCATAAGAAATCAACCCGATGACGAGCCAGGCCAACCATTAAATTAGAGAACGGGAACTGATTCCCAATAGAGAGCGAGTCAAGTATTGAGATAAGTTGCTTACGCTTAGTTAGTCGCTTAGTTAATCGTTTGTTCAGCGCAACCAGCGACGAATCTTTTCTCATTGCACTCAGCTTCGCTTCCATTTCAACGGTTTGCTCTTGCAACTGATCTACACTTGCCTGCTTGGAGGGTAACTGATCTTCAACCGCAGTCACCTGAGACTGATAGTAAACAGTGAAGATAATTTGAATAAATAATATTACGGCAACCACGGTAACAATGTGTGCCAACGGTAATATGACTTTTTTGGGCCTTAAGTCTTGTGTGTATAAATTGACCTGCTGCATTAGGATGTAGACTCCCTTAATGCAGCACCCACAGCAGCGAAACTCTGAACCAAAGTATCACCACCGTTTGCATCACCTGAAAATAGCGGCCTTACATCTAACTTATTCACCTTAACCGCTAAATTCTGACCAAGCATATTAGCCAAAGGAAAAGTATCATCAGGGCCAATAAGCAGTAACTCTTTAGGCGGCACCTGCCCCATTTGGCTTTCATAGTAATCTAACGAGCGCTGAACTTCTAAGGCCAAATTCTGTATGGTTATCTCTTGGCTTGCCGTGTCTTTTAGTGCATCTAAAGAGAAATCAAAACGACGAGAGAAGTACATGGTGTCGCCTTTACTAACCAAAATCATTCCGAAACCAGGACGTAAGAATAAGAGCGCGAGACCATTACCTGTATCGTCATAACGCATAGAAACATTACGCAACACCAACTCTGTGATATCAATACTTTCAAGCTCAAGCCCTGACTCTTCAATCAGGCGAATATTTTCTTGCAGCAATACTTTTCGCACACTCACGACGTTAATAATACTACCCCGCCCTCTGGTAGCATCATCAGGAAAATCAAACACGTCCGTTACGGCATCTTCAAGAGGGTAGTCAATAAGGTCTTTAACCTTCCAGCGTATTGCCTCGGCTAATTCCGCATCGGCCACCGGCGGCTTTTCAGTTTGAAATATTTGATATTGATCGGAAGACAGCACCAAATTACAGGCAATGCCTTTTAAGTTATTTTCTTCAACTACGCCACTCAAGGCGTCTTTACGCTGAGCCGCTTTGCAGGCGACAAAATTCTGAAATACGATATGTGATGAATTTTCTTCACCACCACACATAGATTGCGCAACAGAGAGGCCATCAGAACGAACTTCAACACCAACAAGCCCTGGTCTGGCCTTTTTCTTAAACAACGAAATCAGAACTATGCCTCCCCAAAAATGACAAACTCCTCACAATTCTAGTTAGAATAGTTCAGTAACTATCTGTTTGCCAATATATTCCTAACTTTACTGTTGAAAAGACATAAAAAAAGGAAGCGATGAAAGCTTCCTTTTTATTTATCCCTGTATTTCGAACTGATATTACTGTTTAGAACGGAATATCATCATCAAAATCATCAACAGGTGCCGCTTGCTGAGGTGCTTGTTGTGGCGCTTGCTGTTGACCATATCCACCTTGTTGCGGTGCATTCTGTGGAGCATAAGAACCCTGCTGCTGAGCTGGTGCGCTCTGCTGTTGCTGAGGTGCCTGACGAGGTGCAGAATAACCACCCTGCTGCGGCTGATCAAAACCACCTCGTGAATCTAGCATTTGCATTTCATTAGCAACGATTTCAGTAGTGTATCGGTCCTGACCTGTCGCTTTATCTTGCCACTTTTGCG